>Ga0315331_10000948_pt1 | contig 21308 bp, 19 predicted proteins | sample M160m34915metaG_FD_203456 | JGI IMG/M metagenome (GOLD analysis project Ga0315331, IMG submission 203456) | Ammonia-oxidizing marine archaeal communities from Monterey Bay, California, United States - M1 60m 34915 | ecosystem: Environmental > Aquatic > Marine > Intertidal zone | place: USA...
GTTTCGGGGTCAACATACACAGTCGGGTTGCAGCCCGCGCGCACCGAGGACGTGCAGAATATCCAGTCCCGGGGCACTTTAGTTTTGTCTGTAGTCAATGTAGCTTGCTGCACCGAGGACGAAGCTGCTTTGTAAAATGTAAACGTCCCTCCGAGCACGTCGATGGTCACGGCCCCGCCCCACTTGCACGGGTTGCTCAATGTGGTATTCAAATCACCTCCAAACAATACACCCATCCCACTGAAATCGATCGGAAGCGGTTGTTGAATTGTTTGTTTGTATGCTGCGATCGACTCCGCGACTATCTTTGAAAGCGTCCTCTGGGAATGCGTGTAGTCCCACAGCATGTCGTGCGCGCTGTGGGCGCTACAAAGCAGCATGGTTGGGCTGTTTAAGTTTCCCTTCTCGTACATGACGGCCGCTGCCAAGGGCCTGCCGCTGCTGAATCGGTGGTCTTTTTCAAAATACGAATAATAATCGACATCTTGCAAGTCGACGAAATCATACAAGGCTGCCTTTGACGCGGAAACAAGCACCATGTTGCCAAACAGTGTACCTTTGACCCGGATAAGTTTTGAAGCGACGACGACATATTTATATTTGAAGAGGACTCTTTTGGTTGTGTCTATCGCGTCTTGAGATGTGGCGACGAGCGAGGTGGGCACCGAAAACTCTTGAAGCAAAATAATGTCGGGGCCGGCCCTCAAAAGGGTTTCTGCAGATCTGTAATACGCCCGGGAAAACGGATTATTGTCGGGGGCTCGCTCGGCCACACGGTTTTTGACAGGCACATTGCGAAACGCCCTCGATTTCAGTTGTCGAAGTTCTTCCGTGCTGTTTGCTTCCCACGACAGATTGAGCGTGGCGCATGTCAAAGGCACGCCTCGGGGCATTGTTGGTTACTACGCATTTGCTATTCGGGCTCATTATAACTTTATTTGGCATATAGCAATCTCTTCGTGATTACAAAGTCTGAAGCTGTTTTGCGGATCTCGTACGTCATATTCAGGCGCAGCGCGGTCATATCGTCCTCTGAAAAGTCTAGTGCGTGCTGCGCGCACCGGTATCGGACGTACTGCGAGACAAACACGCCACAATCAACAAAATTGGTTTGCTGCGGCTCGGTACAGGGATTCATCAAAAGAGCGAGCAAAGCGAGCGATCACGACTGCCCCCGTTTGCGCCATTGCGTGGCTGCTTCTGAGGAAATAGCAAGCGGCAGCCTGAAAACGTACTCTTAGCTTCGCTGCGCTCGCTCCTTTCGGTTCTTTTTATCCACAGAAGCTGCCAGAAGCGCCTGTCCCGGCCACGGTTGCAGCGTCAGGAATACTCTAGTTTTCTCGCCAAAAAAGCTATGATACATAAACTGTCGATCGGCCAGCGTGTTCCTTTTGAAGGGCCCCTTTTCGACCAAATCTTTAGAGATGGCGTTTGCCGTTGTGAAACTGCGCACGTCGCCCTCGTACGACACGGTGCGGAGGTCGTCAACGTCGGCGTCAAAATTGTCGGCGAGGTTGCCGGGTTTCATTTCGACCGTGTGGTCGTTCACGCTTAGATCGACATACCGGCCTTTGTCTACTGGCCCGGGGCCACGATGTTGGGGGTCATAATCTTTCAGCCATACTCCGATGTGACAGCCATAGCAATTGTTGAACACATTCAGTATGCGTGGTTGCCCGGCGCTGTCTTTGTACAGTCGTTGTAAAGGGTCACAGCTCAATTTGTCCGTGTCTGCTTTTGTGGTTTCCGCCGCTCTGAGAGTTGCGTAACGCATCAGCACCAATGTCAAATACACCTGCTGGGTGCTGCCCTCTGGCGATTGAATGAAGACCATGTTCAGCCATGTTGCAATCAGAGCAACAACGTGCGGCGCCCTTTGGCGCATATCGGCGATGCGTGCGTCGAGCTCATCCGCCGCAGCCCATTCGCACTGGTCGCTCGTCAAGCCTCCGTACATACTGTCGAACACAGCTTTCCAGCCCGGTGTCCTTTTCGGCCGAGAATCAGTTCGCCGCATCGCCTCGATCTGAAAGGCCGTGATAAATTCGACGGCAAGGGTCACTGCGTCTTCGCCCGTTTTGGCTTTAAAAGTGGTTCCATTGCCTTCCCGGTCGGCGTAAAACAGGCGCCCAAACAGCCCCAGAAACTGCTCTTTGCTCAGCTCGTTTCATTGGCCCTTTGTGTACATCTGCACAGTTCTTTCGGCTTCCTCATGATGGAAATAATCTCGAACATTACCTCTGATAATGTCATACACCTCTGAAGGCATGTGCGGCAAGTCAACAAACGGCCGCCCCTGTGCCATCGTATCGTAACAGCCTTTCCGAGCCATGTTCATCACTTTATATGCCAATTACCAGATAAACCTGGGTACAGGGGTTCATCAAAAGAGCGAGCGAAGCGAGCGATCACGACGGCCCCCCGTTTGCGCCATTACGTGGCTGCTTCTGAGGAAATAGCAAGCGGCAGCCTGAAAACGTACTCAAGAAACAGATTTGATAGACCCTGCATTTGGAGCGCGCAAAAAAAAAATTGGTGACTGTGGGAAGCGCTTCTTTGAGCATTCAAATCACTAATTCCGAGACAAGGGATTGCAAGACAGTGATATACTTGGTACCGCTGTACAGGCCCGCCCCCCCCCTGCCGGAAAAAGCGCATTCGGGGTACGCGTAGATGGCCCGGAACACAGGCAAGTGCGTAACCGTGTAATCGTGTCACGTTCTACCGCCCAAGTACCCGTTGCGGTGGGCTGTGTGTGCACCGTACAACACGCAGTCCCGTTTTGTTCCGCCCTTTCTTTTTTAGTTTGCTGGGTTTATTATTATGATTAGGCAGTAGAGCCAGTGCCATCAGCGAGCGCAGAAAAGTCGCTACGAAACGGGTGGGGGGCGCACAAACTGGGGGCGCACAACCTGGTGCAAAGGCTGCGCGTACGTCTTCAGCGGGTCGTAGTAAGGGTAGAAGTACCCATCATTGGGTGTTTCAACGTTAGTAGAGATGATCGTAAGATACCATTTTCCGTCTTGTAACGAGTTTGGTTCCAACGCTACAATGTTCCAGTTCAGGGGTGGTAGGGCTGAATTCAGGGCCGACAATACACCAGACACATGCGTTTTGTCGGCATCATCTAACTCTTCGAGTGTCCTTTGGTATGCATCCGTGAATTCGAACACGCTCATGTCACCCGATTCTGCGATTTGAAGCAAGCCCAAAGCAATGGTTTTATTGAACTGCCCATCGGTTTCGTAAACGCGCGCGCCGCTCATTTGGTATGTCTTGACGGATTCAACGACTTCCTCGTACAGTTTTATTATGTTTGGTATGACCACTTTTGGTATTTCATCCTGCCTTCGATTTCTCGCGCGGGCTTTGTCTCCGTCGTCCAAGGCTTGTGGAGGGGTTTCTACACCAGGGGTTTCTACACCACTGAAGAGAAAGAGAATTTCCCTTACCGGTCTCCAGTCAAACTCTTCTGGGGGAACATCGGAGTAATCTTTCACAAACACGAGATTCTTGACTTGGCAGGTGCGATCACCAGGAGTTTTCGTTTGGTCGACAGTGTCCTGGTACGACGCGTGAACAAGAATGTTGTCGGCTTGGTCCGACATGTCGATGTCGTGGATCTTCTCGCAGGCGTCGGGGACATCTCCATTAGCAGGCTGTGCTTCCCACGTCAATTTCCATTCTTGAAGCTTGTTATTGTCTGTCACAAACACATAATACCTGTAAAACGGGTGGTCTGCCGAGTAGGTTTCGCAATACGAATCTGCGTTTAACCATTTATTTGATTTAAATCTCGAGTGCCCTAACCCTAATTGCAACGTTCCCCAGTTCGTGTTGAGTGGTGGGAGGGTTGCAAGGCCACACTTGGAACTGTTAAAGGCTCCAAATCCCGGGTGTTTGTTCCTTCCCTTTGCCAAAGACACGAGGCTCGCGGCAATTACACAAAAGGCAAACATCGCACCGCCCGTCACATTGGTCTACAAAAGTTCTTTATATGTTATCATAAAGAAACCGTGGTGCGCACTACACCAGCGCAGAGTTCACTTTTCATCGCGAAACTTCGGCGCAAAGCAGCACCGAAAGGTGTCCAGCTTCTCTAGATCGGTAGCCAACGAAGAGCCGCCGTCGAGTTCGTCGTCAAAGTCCATCCGCTTGCGAATGCGCACAATGATCGCCGCAACGTCGTCGAGCCACGCGATGGTCATGTCGCGGGAGTGGCGGTCCTCTTCGCGCCACAGCCAAGGATAGGCGGCATCGAACATCGCCAGTAGGGTCTTGACGAGATAGACCAGAATGGCTGCGGGGGAGTCACCAGGCTTCTGCTGTGCTTTGAGGACGTCGTAGTTCTTGATCAGCTCCTTGATGTCGTTCTCGGTCCAGAAGTGCCACATGCCGTAATTGCCGTGTTCCTGCCACTTCAAAAGTGCTCCCATCACTTGGTCAGCGATGTCGCCGGGGTCGTTCTGGTAGAGAAGGTAATCCCCGTCTCGAATACGAGCAATCAAATTCTCGCGTGTGTCCAACTGGTCGGCAGTCATGACGTCTCCTGGCGCGCAGTGTTTTTCAACGTCGGTGACCGTAGCAAGAATCCGAAGAACATTCGTCTTGTGATCGGTGATCCTCCGCGCGACTGCGTCCACTGCGACTGCGTCCACTGTGTCTTCGGCAGCATCTTCGGCGCTCAACAGATCGTCGATTGCTTTAACGTGCTTCCAAAGCTCGTCGCTTTGACTTGATAGGCAACGGCGTACATAGTCCTTCCTCACCGATAGCCAGCGCGACCCCCTGCTGGCGAGGATTTCCCGTACGAGATTCGAGTTGAACTGAACCCCGACCAGAGCATCCGGGTACTCGTGCATAAGCCCCGACGCGAGCATCGCACCGCCGCGGTCGTTGTCATGCGGCCCGTACAGCCGGCGTACAAGAGCGCCCGTAGCGGGCCACTCGACCTCAACACCCGTCTGCAGTCGATCAACGCCAAACAGCCCATCCAGGACCGCGCCGCGAGCATCGGCGGATCGAAGAAGCGCCGCTATGGTGCCGGATTCGCACGATATCGTGATCTTCATCGTGAGCTGGGGGCCCGAAAGTAAGAGCGTAAGCGCCCCATAGCCATCCGTCGGAGCGGGCTTCCCATCGCCAGAGGGGGCGGCTAGCCACTCGCGGCACTGCTTGACAAGGGTAGTGTCCTGAGCATCCGTCGAACACGTCTTCGAGCGCTTCGACGGACGCTCCTGGTCGGGAACACCAGAGATAATCGCACGGGCTGCTGCCCGGCCCTCGTCAGATAAAGTCGCCATCACCATCAGTAGTAGGATCGCCTCATCGCATAGCTCCGCCGGACCAGAACAAGTGCGAGGCGGGAGCACCAGCTGAGGCCCCGGAATCTCGCCAAGAAGAAGCGTGGACAGCGCTGCCCGTACCGCGGGGTGCGACAACACCGACCTTAGCTTCGGTGACGACGTGTCCACCGAAACCCGCACAGAGAGCATCTTGAAGCACAGCAGGTCCCGCAGCGCAGCAGGTAGGTCGCAGGGGGGGTACGAGTGTTTGCCCGCAGCCCACATCTGGGCAACCGCGAAGTCCTGGTGCACTTCGTCACAGGTCTGTTCCAGCGGCTTCTCCATCGTGGATCGAATGGGGGTTGGGGTGGGCAAGGAACAAAGGCAATGGGAAAGGGTTGGGGAGAGGGTTCTGGGTAGCCAGAGTGGTAATGATCTGCTCCAATCCGGCCCACTATAGCACAATTTATCCCCAACAAACAATAGTGAGGTTATTTTATAAATTGCTGAGAGTCAGTTGTTTTTTTGCATACATCGACAATTATTTTTTATTTGTGTGGTGCAAAATATTAAGTGTGCAGACGGTTTGCATTTTTTTTCTATGCTTGCGTGGCACCTTTGTGGGCATCCACCCATGTCTTTCATCGTGTAGTACCCCCCGCCATCACGATGGATGCCCCCCCCCCCCCCCTTGCCAAGCGCCAACGAGTAGGCGACCACACGTCCCCAAGCGACACGCCAGACGTGAACCCCACGATAGTCAAGAAGACGGTATGTACCGATACCAGGGTGCTGGTGTTCGACAACGCCACAATCGCAACCGTTCAAGTACTTGAGGGGGTCGTCATTTCCATCACGCAGTACAATCTAGACGGCAACCTTGTAGTTGGGGTTGGTGGGCCAGGCAAGACCCGGCTCGTTGTGACATGGATATTCGAGGGGAACCCTGAACCTTGTGAGACTACGATCGAAATCACGATCGTTCCCAGACCGGAGTACACCGCGCTGTACGACGCATTTCAGCAACAGTTCTGGCCGCTGGTGTATCGGTACTTCCAGCCACACTTTACCGCGTGGGCAAAAATCGTTGCTACCGCGAAGGCAATCTTTCAACACTGCAAAGTGCTTCGCGATATGTACGCTCACTTGTACGTGCACCCTGGCGATGACACCGGAAGCATTCTTCTGTGGTTGCTGTACCGCGATCACGGACCGATCGGCGTCGCAAACACCCACACGCTCATCACACCTGAAAAGGTAGAACGCATCGCCGGTGCAATGGCACAGCTGGACAAGTGCGCTCAGCGCGTTTTCGCAGACGCGGCCATCGTGGCTAAGCGCCTGCACAACGACGACAAAAACAAAGTCGTGATGTCCAGCCCGTGCGGTTGTGGCTCGATCGTTTTCGACAATAAACTGGCAACAACGTTCGAGGTAGAGGGCCGTCCGCTCATGCTAGATGACTACCACACCATCACACCGGTCAGCTCTAGGCCGGATTTGCAAATCGCAATCACCACAGATAACAAGGGCAATGTCGCCTTCGAACCCCGCCGTACCACCGGGAATGGCACGCATGATGCAGGACATAGCATCGGCTTGGCCTTTGGCGACACAAAGAACCAGATTCAAGAATGGCTTTGGCCGTACACGACGCACGGGAAGTCAAAGAATGTCCTGCGTTCGGCGCGCAGATTCAGGATACGTATGCTGTTCCAAGATGTCAAGGTGTCCACCATGGGGCACACGTCTGTTAACGTCAAGGAAGGACACCTCGACCCGACTCCGCTCGATATCCAAGGGCACATCTGCTTCAAGGGCATGTACGGCAGTACAAAAGTAGAGACAGCAGTACCCTTCGCGTTCCGCGTAAATCCCACTCACCGCGTGCGCCTCACCGGCAGCAGCGCCGCCGCACCTCGTGTGATCGATTCAGGTTAAGTGGTGTTTTTTGAGTAGATCACGGCAGGCGCGCCTCTGCCGCGGTTGGAATCAGTTGCCAGTATATTTCATACCGAGCCTTAATCATAGCATATAAAGCATTGCAGTATAGTCATCTGCCTGCCAACTATGGAACGCCCGCGCACATTTACAGACACCGCCGCGCAGGCTAGACAAACAGTTAAATACGACAAGCTAGAGTTGCAAATAACACAGTCTCTTGCAAATCTAAGAGAAATTATCGCAAGCGCGTCGGCCATCAAGGATAGCGTAGAACCGTACGAAAGGAAAAACATTAGCCAAATCCTGAAACACGGTGCGGCGCTCATAAGGGGTGCAATCGCCCATGAAAAAGAAAGCAAATCGCTGTTCGGGGATTTCTCTTGGAGAATCGGTGAATGGAGAAAGGGTGCAATTTCATTTTGGGATGCACTAACAAAATCAATTAGAACCATCGTGAGCACATACCACAATAGTCTCCCAGACTTTAAACCCACCGTTAGCAAGAACTCATTGGTGCCTAAATTTGAAGAGGTCGAAAATCTTGGGAATATTCTGAATGATCTCCACCACAACATCGACGAACTCTACAAAGAATACGTAGATGATAGCCGCACTAAATCAACCTTTCATCGGTCTAATTTGCAATTTGGTGGCGCGGATGACGGTAGCGTAAGCCAACAACAAGGCTTTGAATCCCAAGTCGAGGCATCAAAGCCTGACATGCAATGATCGATTCAGGTTAACTGGTGTTTTGTATAAAGCATACAAACCGTACATCCTGTTGCCGCCATGCCGCGAACCTTTATAGATTTCGGAGACGTTCAAGAGGAAACTGAGGGATTCTTCAACAAACTTGGCCTCGCGGTAGCAGCACTGTTCAATGGCCAACATTACTCGTCAGACCCTTCCAGCGCAAAACTGGGGTATGCGTCCCACTACGTCGATATTCCGGCGCCCGATATCAGGTTGCCGTCCGTAAATCATACCGGTAATGGCACCACTACGCCAATTACCTCTATTAAAGCTGCCACACCCGCCGACACAAGCTGGACAAAGGTGAAGGAAAAGGACATATGCGAGCTCAAGCGCACGGAAAAACGTTATTGGATATTGAATGGTGTCGACCACGACCTTAAATTGAATGCAAAAGTAAAAGCCCTTGATGTGCCGGATGGCAACCGCACCGCCAACACCCAAAGAGAAGCCGTCTTTATTCTGGGAGGTCCCGGTACCGGCAAAAGTTCGGCCCTCGAATTTGTAAAGAAGGACAAGACTTTTAAACCCCGTGTGAGCAATTACGTGTACGTCAACACCGACGATATTATGGAGCAGCAACCCGGCTACAAGGAGCTTATAGATGGATTGGGCAGTTTAGACGACTTGCCGATGACGGATCAAGGCGCTGCACACAAATACCACGACGCAGCCAAAGAGATGACCAAGGTGATGCTCGCCGAAATCATGGACAAGGAGCTCAACCTCGTCTTTGACGGAACCGGCAAAAACAAAAGGAAGCTCAAAAAACGGATCGATGCCCTTAAATCAAAAGGCTACCGCATCACGGCAATCCACACGGTGCTGTCCGCGGACAAGGCGGTGGACCGCGCTAAAACCCGATCGGTTACTAACGGACGCTATGTCCCCCCTGACATCATAAGAGAAGCAAATCCAGGCACCGATACCAAGGCGATACACGATCAGTTACTAACCGCAGGCGTGGACCATGCCAATATCGTGCTGCTCGACACGACTGGGTGGACTCCGAAACGACTGTTGACAGAGTAGATCACGGCAGGCGCGCCTCTGCCGCGGTTGTAATCAGTTACCATCAATAAGAAGTATAAATAAATCTACTCAGCGGGCTGCCGGCGCACAAACTTAAACGCGCTTCCCGCGCTCGTAGGCGTAGGTGTGGTAGTGGTTGTGGTTGTGGGTGTGGCGCACGTATTGGTGGCATCTTCGGATGGGTAGCAAACGTTACCAAAATCCGTACCAGATGTCACAATGTCTATGGTTATTTCGAAGACATTCTGGGAGGCAAACGGCAGTGGGCAATCAAGTTTCCCGGTAAATTTACTCCCTGAAACAGTTAGCTGGCTTAAACAATGTAACTCTGAGAACGCATCTGTGACGGACCCCGTGAGCCCATTTCCTTGCACCTTGAGATAAGTTAGCTGGCTTAAGCCCTCGAACGCATTGTCTATGGTTCCCGTTAAAGCATTCCCTTTCAAACTGAGATGGGCCAGCTGGCTTAAGCCCTCGAACGCATTGGTGATGTCTCCCTCCAGCTTGTCTCCGCCTACTCTGAGATCTCTGAGCCGGCTTAAGCCCGTAAACGCATTGGTGATGGACCCCTCCAGATTGTCTCCTATCACAGTGAGCTTAGTCAGTTCGCTAAAGTCATTGAACGCATCGTCTATGATTCCTGTTAAAGTATTCCCAGTCACTACGAGATAATTCAGCTCGCTTAACTTCTTGAACGCATTGGTGATGTCTCCCGTGAGCTCGCCCCCTTGCACAACGAGACGAGTCAGCCCAGTCAATGCCGAACTCCATTCGGGATACGTGCCGGTTGGATCGCAGTCGTTTATACTCAATAACTTGATTTGGAGCTTCTTGTCTTTGCACGCCTCCGGTAGAATGCTTGGTAGCTCCTTTTGAAATAATCCCGAATGTTTGTTTTCACCATTTACACAGTCGATATCAATCTTAATATCGGAACCATCTATAACGCCTTCGCAGAAATCCCCAATCGCATCGTCAAAGGTCAAAGCTGAAACCGCTGCAACCGCTGCAACCGCTGCAACCAAAAACAGCCGCATGGCTCTAGATGCACTGCTTTGCGCACCGCCCTTATACCTCTTCGAACCACGTTGTGTAGATTACCATGCGCACTGTATTGTGAACCAAACGGAACCAACCACAACGCCCGCTACGATCGCACACACGGCACTGTACCAATGGCGCGCCACGCCTTTACGAGACTCAGAACCGTCCCCGCAATAAATAGTCCCGCAATCACCCACAGCGCAATCGCATCAGAAGTCCCCTCGTCGCTCCGCCGCGCAACATCCAATAATGTTATCTCAGACGCAGTGTACCCCGCAACAGGATACTCCAAGGCTTCGTAGTCGGACGTCAAAAGCGTCGCCACTATCCGCGAATCAAAAGTGCACGTCACGTTTGCAGATGAAGGCAGCGCATCCGAAACCGCAGATTGCGCCACCCACGAACAGCCCTTTCCGCACCCGCTCGGCCCGAACGCAGCCACCACAATAGACCCAGACATTTACAACCCAAGCACAACCCCCTTCAATCGCTTCCAGATACTTTCCTTCCCCGCACAGCGCACAACCTTCCCCGTGTCTAGCCGCCGCGGCGCCAGATCGCTCACAACTGTACTGCCCGGGCCGCTCGCGCGGGGGGGGGGCATAGATATAGTTCTCCGTGCACACAACGCCGGTGCCCCCCGCCTTATACTGTCCATGCCCTTGTTTTTCGACGCCGAAACAGACGGCCTCTTCAGCCATGATCCGGCGGCCCCGCCTCCAAACCTTCACTGCATCTGTGTGTACGACTCCCACACAAACGTCTTCACCCGCTTCTACGAACCCACAGGCGGCGCAATGCTCCCCGAAACCGTACAGGCCGCCGCAACGTTCTTGCTCCGCCCAGACCCACAAACTGTACACGGCTTCAACTCCGCAGCGTACGACCTCAGACTCATCTTCCACCACGCACCATGCCCCCGCATCAAATCTCAAATCGCAGCCCTCGCGCTCGAACACACAGACGTCATGCTCGACTTTTGGTCAAGGCAGGGCTTCCCAGCAAGCCTCGCCGCACTCGCAGCTGGCATCGGCGCGGGTTCAAAACTCATGAAAGGCCACGACGCCATCCAGAAATGGAACGACAAGCGCATCGACGACGTCCTGGCGTACTGCGACGGCGACTGCAAACTCTTGGCCGACATCGTCGCATACGTCCATTCACACGGCCGCTTCATACGCACCTCAAAATCTGCTCGCAACAAATGCGTCACAGTCGTCGACAACTATATCCTCAGAACAACAATCCCAGCCCTCGAGGCCGCCCTTAACCTCGACACGTCCTGGATGGATCATCCCCCCACCATCAACATCGATTGGGCCCTCGACTATTTTGCAGATTCACAGTAAATTATTTTTTGCTGACGTCGCCAAAAAAACTATCTGTTTGTGTAAATAATTCTGATATTACACAGAATTCGTGCTCTTCTAAAAAAGAGATTCATCACCATTCTCCGTGCTGAGCTGGCATCATTGTTCGCGATGAGCTGGACAATCGCACAATACTGCCCAGAACCCACTATAGTGTCGCTTATCACACCCCCCCACCCCCCCCCCTCCCCCTTTCCTATCATGGCAGTGGAAACGGCACTCCTACCCCTCCCCGACCTCGACCTCTTTGCGTCGCCCGCTGAGGACAACCACCTTGCGTCGCCCGCCGAGGACAACCTCTTTGCGTCGCCCGCCGAGGACAACCTCTTTGGGCAGCCCGCCGCGGACAACCTCTTTGGGCCGCCCGCCGAGGACAACCTCTTTGGGCCGCCCGCCGGGGGCACCGGTGTCTCCCCCGCTTCTGCACCTTTAGTTTTTGACGGCGAGGGCACCTTTCCGTCCATCGACGACGACGAAAGCCACACACACGAGCTCGACTTGACGGGCACCGCTATCAACCCTGTTGAGAACTACGTCTACGCGATCGCTCAAGGTAATTCCATCACCGCGACCGCATCGCTGCCCGCCAAAAACGGGCAGTACGCAACAGTCCATCAATTCTTGGAGGCCCATGGCTTCACCCCCAGCTGTTTAGGATGGCAGCACATCGTCTCTGCGGCTACACTCATGCTCAACCAGAAAACCCCCGTCAAAGTCAGGGTTCCTGGGTGCACCGATGTGCAATACGCATCGGGCATGGGCGCCGACATATCAACGCGCGTCGGCAAATTTAGTCCCCCCGGCTGCTACATTATTTCAGGACGTCCGGTGCTCATCGCATATGGAGGCACAAGCGTGTACGTCACCGATAAGCAAAAGGGCACATGCGAGACCGTACGATCCTGGTGGGACATTGCTACCGCGGCAAAGCAGCCAATCCGCAAGAGCAAAGGCCACGACACCTGCTTTCAGATGTACAACCCCACCATGCTCCTCTTCAATTCAGAGGAGGACAAAAATACGGCCATGTCCGCTTTCAATGACACAAATTCAATGCTCGAACTTACAAACCACACCGAAAGATTGTACGTGCTTCCCATATCAGCTGGCTACACGTGCAGAAAGCACGACGTCTTTAGCGGCGTCGAAGTGAACCCGCTCGTCTACGTCGTGCTGTGGACATCCAGTTCAGATTACACCGCCGTCGACCTCCTCCTCGAAGCCCACAATACGCAGACTTTTAGACCGGCGGGAGGTCTCTGCAACGTCAACACCGGAACTTCAGTCTACAAGGTGATGAGCCCGGCCCACACAACGCTCAGGGGCATCACAACTGAAGCCCTCGCGGCATTTGCGGATCGCGTGTCCGAGGCAGCGTCAGACGTCTTGCCCAAGATCAGCCACCTGCTTGGCATTCCCAGCATCAATAACCTCAGCCCCCTGGATCCCCTCTACGAGGCAAAGATAGCCGCGAACGAAGCGAGCAAACCTATGCTCAAATCAGTCGAGCAAGCGTGGAGGGCAATTTGTAGTGATACTGCTACCTTTCCCGGCAGCAAAACTACGCTCTGGAGCCAATTCTCGAATGCAGTCGACACACATTTCTCCTCCCGAGACGACTCGCCGAGGCAGCGGCAACTCAAGCACGAGGCAATGATCATTGATATGATCTACGCAAAAGTCGAAACCTCTCGTAAAACACTCCAAGACGTCCAAGGTTCCGTCCAAGCTCTCGTGTCCAAGCAGATCCAGCTGATCTCTTCATCTTCCGCGTCGCCAGAGCAGGAAAAGGCCCTCCACACCGAGATGGGCATCCTCTTGGATCAAAAGGCAGCGCGACAGACTGAACTCGAGCGCCAGAAAGCCGACCTCGCCGAGCACGAGGCTCTCCGCGACGCCCTTACAAAAACCACGAACCAGCTCCAGAAAGCACACGACACCATCGACAAGCGCAACGCTGAAATCTCCGATCTCGAACACCGGGCATCAAAATCGGCAAGAACGATTCGACAGCGCTCCGCCGCACGCAATGCTACCGTCCAGTAGAGTCGTCAATCAACACGATCCGCTGCCCAATCACCGCCCCACGCAGGCTGCAAAAAGCCCGCACGACACTATGCTCAGCACAACGAACAAAAGCCCGACCGATAACCCGGTGTAGTCCGGCTCGTTCACCCGTACAACAGTAACGTCGTTCACGGGAAGCCACACGCCGCCGTACATGCTAGGGACGTGCAGCCCGCGGCCGATGCGTGCGTACAAGCTTATATTATACATTCACATACAATCACTCTTCAGGCTCCATGCGCACAAACTTAATCGCGCCCCCCGCAGTCGGGCATCTAGTGGGCCTTGCCGAAGCCGGGCTGCAGTCAGATTCGGCATCCGGTTTGTATTTGCATTCTTTAGCTTCCCCGGCAGCCGTAAAAAACTCAAACCCCGCATCAGAAAAAAAGGGTGTCGGGCACTCAATCTCCCCTTTCAAACTGGGCCCGATTACTCCAAGGATTTTTAGTTTTGTCAGCTCCGAGAAGGCGCACGTCTTGTCCCCCGTTAGCTTATCTCCAAATACAATAAGCGTTTCCAGTTCGGTCAATCCCGAAAATGCAGTGCCGATGTCCCCCTCCAGTTTAGGTCCAGACACAGACAGTTCTGTCAGTTTCGTCAGCTCCGAGAATGCGCAGGTGATATCCCCCGTTATTAACTCCGAATACATTTCAAGTGCTGTCAATTTGGTTAACTTCGAAAATGCGGTGGTGATGTCGAAATCCAGTTCCTCACACCCATCACTGGTACATCTGCCGGTAACAGAAAATACAGTCAGTTCAGTCAACGTTGAAATCCAGTCGGGAATTGTACCTTTTAAGTCACACTTAAAAGCAGCCCACGTCTTGATTTGGAGCTGCTTTTCTTTGCACGCCTTCGGTAGCTCGCTTGGTAGCTCATTTCCTTTTAATGCACTATATTCAGGTGTACTGCAATCGATCACAATCTTGATATCGGAAGCTTCGTTTGCATCATCGCATAATTTCCCAATCGCATCCTCAAAGGTCGAAGCTGAAACCGCCGCAACCGCCGCAACCGCCGCAACCAAAAACAGCCGCATGTCTCTGCATACACTGCTTTGCACAACGCCCTTATACCTTATAGCCGTCAACCGTGTACCTAATCGGACAGGCCCTGGTGCGCGAATCACACGCCGCCGTACATGCTAGGGACGTGCAGCCCGCGGCCACCGAGAGCGTACAAGCTTATATTATACATCCACATACAATCACTCTTCAGGCTCCATGCGCACAAACTTAATCGCGCCCCCCGCAGTCTGGCATCTAGTGGGCCTTGCCGAAGCCGGGCTGCAGTCAGATTCGACATTCGCGTCGTATTTGCATTCTTTCACTCCTTCGTTGACGTTTAGGCTAAAGTCCGAATCAGAAAAAAATGGTGTCGGGCACTCAATCTCCCCTTTCAAACTGGGCCCGATTACTCCAAGGAATTTTAGTTTTGTCAGCTCCGAGAAGGCGCACGTCTTGTCCCCCGTTAGCTTATCTCCCCTCACAGCAAGATATTCCAGTTCGGTCAATCCCGAAAACGCAGTGCTGATGTCTCCCTCCAAATCAGGTCCAACCACGAAGAGTGTTTTCAGTTTCGTCAGCTCTGAGAATGCGCAGGTGATATCCCCCGTTACCAAACGCGACATTATTACAAGCATTGTCAATTTGGTTAACTTCGAAAAGGCTGTGGTGATGTCGAAATCCAGTTGAGTCTCGATTACGCTACCGGTGCTCATGCCTGAAACCACGAGTGCAGTCACTTCGGTCAACGATGAAATCCAGTCGGGAAATGTGCCCGTTAACTCGCAACGAGTCACTGCAAATTCCTTGATCCGGCTCTCCTTGCCTTTGCACGCCTTTGGTATTGTGTTTGGTAGCTCCCCTTGAATTAATTCCGAATATTTGGAACTGTCCCTACAGTTGATCTCAATCTCAATATCGGAATCGGCTGGTGCTTCTTCGCAGAATCTCCCAATCGCATCCTCAAAGGTCAAAGCTGAAACTGTCGCAACCGCTGCAACCGCCGCAACCAAAAACAGCCGCATGTCTCTACATACACTGCTTTGCATAACGCCCTTATACCTTATAGCCGTCAACCGTGCACCTAATCGAACAGGCCCTGGCGCGCGAACCACAGGCACAAGTATACGACATCATTTCGTTTAAATATAAGGCCCCGCCGGTAGCATGCACACAGAATGGACTTCAAATCCACAATAAATGCGTTTCCCGATCCAAATGCGGCGTACATGTCGCTAGCCCCAGAACATCAGAAAATCCCGGCGGTCGTAGAAGCGGTAATAGACGCAATGAAGCCGGATTACAGGTCGAATGGGTCTTACACATTGAATGGTATGCTCACCGCCCTCTTCCAGGATGTTCCGCCGTCCATTCTATACAATAAGGAAGTCATGCAAAAAGCTGCCAACCTATCGCCAACAGAAACGTTCAGGGTTTTACCGGACCATTTGAACACTGATATGGACATCATAGCCGCAGCCGTCTACTGTGAGCACAACGAGTTCGATGCAATGGCCAATTTGCCTCCTACAATTACGACAAACCCCGAGCTTCTTGCCAAACTCTTAAATCGCATCAACAGCGACTTGTCCACGAAACGCGCACCCGCTCTTTTCACTAACGCCCCGCGCGATCCCCTCTTATACACAAGGGTTTGGTTTCAATGCTTGTTTATTCACGAGAGTTCAAAAGGCAGAATTCTCTTCATACATCATAGAGCATTCATTACACGGTTCCTGTCGGCTCTAGACTTTCAAGACAAAGACTTTTATCATTGGTACTACTACAAATTAAAGCGCATCCTTTGCGAGGACCTGGCACCGCGGTTTACCGATGAGCCCATCCAACACTACCGCGGTGACGTTACCATGGCCCAAGACCCCGAAATCATCAAAGCGTTTAGCGCCAAGGGTGTCGAAATCCTTTGAAATTACCACTGCGCCCAAGCAAAGCCTGGCTTGGAAACGTCGCCTCGTCTTACACAGGGGGGGGGGGTTGAATGTAGCGTCCGTACCATATTTTGTTTGGTATATAGCCAGTGATTTAAAAAGCATGTGATGGCGCGGCTTTTCGTGGACAATGCGGCGTCGCCCCAAGGCGCGCTAAGCACCAAGGCTCCTCTTGAACAAAAACAATTTATTGAGGACATGATCAAAAAGCTAATGCACGAAGAACGTCAAAAGAAATTGCGGGACGCGATCAAAAGAAAGGGCATTAAAGGAGCCCCGCTTTCGGTACGGAATAACCGCTCTCACCTCTTGTACGCACTTGAGCAAGACCATCGTAGCTGGCGCTCCGTCCCAGGTGAAATCCAGAAAGACCCGAAATTTGCACTTCAAGCGGTCAATGCAAACTGGCGAGTGTACCAATTTTTTCCCCAGGAGTTGAAAGCGATAAAGAAGATTGCTCTTGCGGCTGTCACAAAATTTCCTTTGTGTGTCGATTGGGTGCCAGTCAGTCTCCTACAAGATACACCAGAAATTACTCTTAGAGCCGTGTCAGCTAACCCAACTGCATTAGAGGGAGTTTTAAAGATCAAGGACTTGGTGCTTTCCGAGGAGCGTAAAATTGCCCTTTTCAAAGCCGCAACAAAAACGCTTTATTTACTTAAATTCTGCCTAGAAAACCCAAACCCACAAAAATATCCGCTTATGAAGGAGGCATACAACGCCTTACGCAAATTCCTGTGACGTGCCCTGTGTTTCGATTGTCACGGCCGCGGACGGAGCGATGCGATATGGTTGTTCCCGTCCGGTGCACACGCTCATCCCCCAACGCGCCACGTTTGTAGACACTGCCGCAGAGGATCTTGATGTTACATTTTCAAGTCAAAAGGGGTCGCATTATGACCATTTCGACCATTCGTTTCATTGAAAAGCAGTCAATGTGCCCATAATGATTGCGACAAGGGTGAATCCAAGGGCCATTACTAAAAAAGTAACTATCCAGTTTTCATGGGTGCACCGCGCTACGCATACGTCTTTGCGTTGAAACCATTGCTCGTCGGTCGGCAATAGCAGTTCTTTAGTTTTTTCGTTTGAGTGTTTGACTTTGTGATGGCACAGTAATAAACACACAATGCAAAGTGATCCGACTGCAATCGCTATACACAGCAACAGGACGGGCTCCATGTTAATTTAAAGTGGTCCAAAATGATTGATATCCAAACGCTCATATACACCATCTGACCGTTCAGCCGTTCCTTCCATTCAAATACCTTAATGGGTGCTGCGACCCCCGCTTCCTTAATGTTACCTTTTTAAGTTAAGTTTATTACAACACTGATATTTATATTTATGTCTTACCATGGCCATTATTATTATGATTATTATTATTAAAAGAGTCTAAATTTAAATCTTCACAGAGTCCCGTAGAGTTGGAAATGATTTCTTAAAACTCTAAACCAAAAACTCCGTGCATAATATAATAAAATTGGAATGGGTATATATAACCATATTTAGGATAATACTATTATACTTTAATATTCTCCGATATACCGACCCCCCCCTGGGGTGAAAAAAGCGGGGATTAGATATTGTATTGTTAGGTTCGTCGGTGTCCGGTTGGAATATTCGGAAAATGATATAACTGTTTTAGCAATTTCCGCAAGAATTTGGAGTTTTAGAAAATAAACAATTGGATATTATGATTCCACTTTCGGGACGGTCGTCATTGCGCGATGAAAACCACAATAGCATTATCCGGTCGGACCAAAATGGTCATTTTGTAGGCAGATAAAGTACAATGACAATATCCTAGAAAATTGAGATCAGTGCAAAGAGTCTTTGTCAAATTCCCAGAATTGTGGATCGTCAAAAGAGTCTCAATCGCGATATATTTAATAATGCCCACTGCAATTTTTATTAGAATTTACGGGAGTGTGTAAAAAAAAGGGGCGCTAAATAAGAATGAGCAACGGGATCTTTTTAATATCTGATGACGCGTTTTGCACGGGTAACTATGACTGTGTGTGTTGTGCAATTTATGGTATTATGTCTTGCCTGTTTCGTGGATCTGGATTTTGTGCGTATGCATTCTACGCGACTTAAACGGGGGTGGTTAATATAAGTGAATAGTGTAAAGGTATTATAATGTAAGGCAAGATGGCTGAGAGGAAACTACGGAGGCCTCCGAGTGAAAGTGATAGTGATGATGACACTAATATGAAGCGTGCGAAGATTGTGGAAAACCCTAAAAGGTTTCAATCTAGGGATGTGAATGGTGGCCAGGGCGACGATGTTTTCGTGCGGAAACCTCAAAACCATGTGATTGAATCTGAAGATGAATCTGAAGATGAAGGTGGCGGTGCCAGTGTGATTAGATCTAAACTTACCTTCGAAATACCTCCAGAACTACTCGTTCCGACTAGCGATGAGGATAACAACGAACTAGACGGTGCGGGTGTGAACGATGAAGGAGGGGGACGAGGGGTTACTAACGAGTTCAATGGAACAGAAGAAGCGGGTAAAGGCAGTGGAGGGACTCTGGCAGAAGAGGTCATTTTGACAGAGGGCGCGAGTGGTGAATATAAATTTAATGGGGACGATGATACCGTGTGGGATCCTCAAAACCATAACAGCTATGACGATCCGAGCTTTGTGGGCGCCGCCAGTGTGTTCGAACCTGGGAATGAGAAGAATAAAGAAGGGGGACGAGGGGTTACTGACGAGTTCTATGGAACAGAAGAAGCGGGTAAAGGCAGTGGGGGGACTGCGGCCGAAGAGGTTAGCGTGTCTGTGGTGAATGAGTACGGGTTGCTAGCTTGGATGAAACGAGCTCATCAAAACTATGATTGGTGGGTAGTGCGGACCGATGATCAAACGTTTAAAAGTGGTGGGAGGACGGAGTTTCCCGGTGGCCTGAAAAGGTGGGGGATGTGGATTATCTATGTGCCTGAGTGTATTGGCAACAAGCGGTGGTGCTGCGGTTTGATCGATCTGCATGAAAAAGAGTTTGCGTACTACAATCCTTCTATGGTTATAGATAACAACGATGAGAATGCGCAAGAATTTTTTGAGAAGGCTAAGAAGTGGGTTGTTGCCAACTACCGGTTCACGATGAGCTATGTAGAATCATGGCGCTGCGAAGCGGTTGAGATTTCGAGACCGGTTGATGAGAGCGGTGTTGCCGTGATGTATTATATGAGGATAGGCGATCAGATGGTGGCCTTAGACGTTCCCATTGCAGATGCACGTGCCATGATAACAGAGGAGCTTAACGAAGCGAGGTCCCCTGAAGTGATTGTGGACAACCCTATTGGGAATGGAGCTCCGGGCAACAAAGAATCGGATGCAGTGGTGGTTTTCTCAGATTCAAATTCGGCTAGTGATGAAGATACGAGTAAAAAGGTTGTGAAAAGGAAGCGACCTATACCACGTGTGGGGCGTGCGGGGATTAAAAGAAAAGTGGGTACAGGCAGTGGAGGGACTCCAACACCAGAGGTCATTGAGATATCGAGTAGTGACGAAGACTAAACGAACACATAGCATTTAAACTGGCGGTGCGAGATCGTGTAAGCACGCGATGCCTAGTTCGAGGGCGTCTATGAGGGCCATTGGAGTGCCGTTCATGCTCCATCCTGCTGCGGCGTTATCGCCTGGTGCGTAGAATTCGACGAGGGGTGTGTCTGGGTGGTGCTGTAAGATATTTTTGTCGATATCGCGGACTGGGACGAGTTCGAATACGTTATTTTTTGCAAATGCACGGCGTGCGATTGAGCGTGCAGCGGTTCGAGCGTGATTTAAGAACGCCTGTGTGCGATCCTGTTTGGGTGCGCTTGCGTAACCGTGGGGTCTGACGATGATTGATTCGAAGTGCGGGTTGTGTTCGTCGAATGCGATGTGCGGGTTTGCGGCGTTGAATGCTGCTGGTCTATAGAGTTCTTCGCAGAAAGCGACTTTTTTGAATGGCGCCGCGGCGACGTAGGAGTACCCCTCCTGTGCGATGCGATTGTGTGTCCACAGCACGGTATTTGTGTCTGGCGAGAATGGGACGAGTGCTGGCGGTGTATCTGCGACGGTGTACCTTCTGAGGGAGTACCTCTCTTTGGCGACAAACGATTTGATAGCGGTGTGCCACTGGTGCCAGTGCTCGATTTTTGTGATTGTGGCAGGGTCGCAATTTGGGGGAAAGTCGTGCGTTGTTTGTCCTTGTGCATACGGGAGCGGGATTTCGCTGCGAAAGTTAGTTAGAAACCAATCTGCCTCGGACGCCTCCCACATTGCGTTTAGGCAAGCCGCTTTGCGTTGCTGATGTGTGGGCTGATCGGCTGCGGAGCGGGGTCCTATGAGCTGTGTGATTGCAGCGATGTGCCTGTATGAGTCGTCGTTTGCGGTTGTGTGGAATGTGACATTGGGCGGTTTAGAGCGCTGTAAGGGGACGGCGACAAAGATACCGGTGAAAGGGACGAGTTCTATTTCTGCGATCCATTTGCCTGTTCCGTCTGCCTTGAGGCCGTACGCACCGGACTCTTGGTGGAGGACCCACTGAAACCGAGTAGTTTTGCGGGCGATTTCGAGCACAGTATTTCCGGGCACGGCGTACGCTGCTTTTGCGTCTGCTGCGTGTGCTGACGCGGCGACGCCTCTTAGGATGGAGTATGTGGGGTTACCGTCGACGTACTGCGCGGGGTGCATGCCGACGTGCTGTGTTGTGATTGGTGTTGGGATTGCGGCGTCGAAGTAGAGCGCCGACTCATTGACGACGAGGGATCTACTTGCTGGAGCTGCGATGACGATTTGCGGGGGTATCACGTCAAAGTACTTTGCGATCGGGGGGAGCGCGTCCTGTCCGATGCCGAGGGTTGCTGC
>Ga0315331_10000949_pt1 | contig 21303 bp, 11 predicted proteins | sample M160m34915metaG_FD_203456 | JGI IMG/M metagenome (GOLD analysis project Ga0315331, IMG submission 203456) | Ammonia-oxidizing marine archaeal communities from Monterey Bay, California, United States - M1 60m 34915 | ecosystem: Environmental > Aquatic > Marine > Intertidal zone | place: USA...
CAGTCACTGAACGGCATAAAAACAACGAAGGCATATCATGAAACGTAAGACGACCAACTCCTTTCTTGCATTACTGATAGCCGTCAGCAGCTTTCCCCCCGCTCAGGCTTCAGCTCAGGACGACGCATATGACGTGGTCATTTACGGAGCCACATCTGCCGGCATCGCTGCCGCTGTGCAGGTGACGCGCATGGGCGGCAGCGTGATCGTTCTGGAGCCGACTTCCCGCATCGGAGGATTGACAACCGGTGGACTCGGCCAGACGGACATCGGAAACAAGGCTGCCATCGGCGGCATCTCACGCGAATTCTATCAGCGCGTCCGCAGGCACTACGAACTGAAATCCAGCTGGCGGTGGCAACAGAAGACCGAGTATCGCAGCGGCGGACAGTCGCGCAGTGCCTCTCGGGAGGACACAATGTGGACGTTCGAACCATCTGTCGCACTTCAGATCATGCACGACTTCGTTGTCGAAAACGAAATCATCATCAAGTACCAACAGCTTCTGGATCGGGGACAGCGGTGTGTGATCAAAGACGGTGCACGAATCGTGGGCTTCAGAGTAAACGACGGTCATGCGGTTTACGGTCGCACGTTCATAGATGCAACATACGAAGGCGACCTGCTGGCCGAAGCAGGTGTATCGTGGACAGTCGGACGTGAAGCCAACGCCGACTATAGTGAAACACTGAGCGGTGTTCAGACCCGCCGCGCTATCCATCATCAGTTCGTCAAAGGAGTCGACCCGTATATCACGCCAGGGGATCCTTCCAGCGGGTTACTGCCCGGCATCGATGCAACCGGCCCGGGCGAAGAAGGCGCGAAGGACCATCGGGTTCAGGCCTACTGTTTCCGCATGTGCCTGACGGATCATCCGGAAAACCGGCTGCCTTTCACGAAACCCCGCGATTACCGGGAAGTCAACTACGAACTGTTGTTTCGGAATTTCGAAGCCGGAGCAAAGACCATTCCGTGGTCTAATTCCGCGATGCCCAATCGCAAAACGGATGTCAACAACAACAAGGGATTCAGCACAGACTACATCGGGCGGAACTACAATTATCCAACTGCCGGTTACGACGAACGAGCACGAATTGTGGCAGACCATCTCAGGTACCAGCAGGGATTGATGTGGACTCTGGCCAATCACCCCCGCGTTCCCGACTGGGTCCGACAGGAAGTCTCGCGATGGGGAACATGCAAAGACGAATTTGAGCGTGCAGACGGCTGGCAGCAGCAGTTGTACATTCGGGAAGCCAGACGAATGATCGGCGACTACGTCATGACACAGCACAACTGTCAGGGGCGTGACGTCGCTGCAAAGCCGGTCGGACTGGCGGCTTACACAATGGATTCCCACAATGTCCAGCGTCACATCGAGGAAGATGGCTTCGTACATAACGAAGGTGATGTTCAGGTTGGCGGCTTCTCGCCCTATCCAATCGACTATGGCTCGATCGTTGCGAAGCAAACGGAGTGTTCAAATCTTCTGGTGCCTGTGTGCCTGAGTGCGACTCATCTGGCTTTCGGTTCTATTCGTATGGAACCCGTGTTTATGGTGCTGGGACAGTCTGCAGCAACAGCCGCTATGCAGTCCATTCAGCAGAATGTGGACGTACAGGATGTTGATTACGACACACTGCGTGAACGGCTTGAAGATGACAGGCAGGTCCTGATCTGGACCGGTCCCAAAAAGACAACGGCCGTCGGCATCGCCCCCGAATCCCTGCCGGGCATTGTCATCGACGATGAATCTGCCGAACGCACCGGATTTGATTCGTCCAGCACTTCGGCTGGACCATTTATCGGGATCGGCTATCGACACGACGGGAATGATGGTAAAGGACGTCAAAAGGCCGTATTTACGGCAACGATTACGAAAGCCGGAAAATACGCGGTGCGGCTGGCATATTCACCATTCAGCAATCGCAGTACAAATGTCCCCCTCACCGTAACTCATTCCGACGGCGACGCCAAATTCATTGTCAATCAACGAAACCGGCCGGCACAGGAACCGTTTGTTGCTGTGGCAGAATTGACGCTGACTGAAGGCAAAGTCTCAGTCACCGTGACAAATGACGGTACGAACGGATACGTGATCATTGACGCAGTGCAGCTTCTGCCACTGGACTGACCAGACAGCAATCTGTGTGATTTTGAGCCACGGCCGAATACCGTTCAGATGTTGGAATAGCAAGCTGACGACGTCATGATGACAAGAGTGCAGTCATCGCGGGAAAACAAGCGGTTTTGCGTCGATCGAAGCGGCACGCTCCGCACAGCTCCGACTGACGCACACCTGACGAAAACTGATGTATTCCCGGTTCCATAGATTCTGCCATGATAATACCGGAACCAGGGAATTAATCGGCTCCATAACGACGGAGACCGACCACCGGACAATACAGGGTCGTATAGATGCAGTGGCTGAAAACAGTGTTTCCCAGGCAACAACCACGTCGACGCAGCAGTCTTCGTAACGGCAGCTGGACAGGCAGCTCTGAAGTTCAGATTCTGGAACAACGACGACTGCTGACGCTGAACATAGCGTACGACTATTCGCTGGACAGCAGCGGATTTTTCAACGACCAGTCCCGTCGTGACGTCCTGGAAGAAGTCGCTACGATCTTTGAGTCCCGAATTACAGACGACCTGGCAGCGATCACGCCAGGTCCTCAGGACACATGGACTGCTCAGTTCAGCAATCCGTCCACCGGTCTGCCTGTCTCGTTGAACAATCTCACAATCGCAGCGGACACGGTGATCGTGTACGTAGGCGCGCGAGACCTGCCGGCAGGGCTTGCATTAGGTGGTTTTGGTGGCTTCCAGTCTGTCGCCACGCCTGCGTTTAATTCGATCCTGCAAACGCGTGGTGAATCCGGCATTGATGTCAGTGGAAACACCGACACCGACTTCGCGCCGTGGGGAGGCGCCATCTCGTTCGATAATCATGTGAACTGGAATTTCAGCCTGACCCCCCCAGCCAGCGGTGAGAATGATTTATTCTCCGTCGCCCTGCACGAAATGGGCCACGTTCTGGGAGTCGGAACAGCCGACTCGTTCCGTAATCAGGTGAATGCGTCCAATAACTTCACCGGCACGGAAGCTGTTGCCACATTCGGCGCACCGGTGCCGATGAACACCGATTCGTTTGGCAACCCGGATCACGGCCACTGGGCGAGCAACACAACCAGCACGCTGCCGGGAACCACAACAGTTCAGGAAGCAGCACTGGATCCTCAGCTCACCACCGGATCCCGAAAAGTCCTGACGAATCTGGACTGGGCCGGCCTGGACGACCTGGGGTGGGATGTAGCAGCGGCGTCTGCGCCACTTGACTACGGTGATGCCCCCGATGCCTCAGCGGGTGTTGGTACCGGCAACTACAATACCCGTTCCAATGACGACGGCCCCAGCCATCAGATTCATGCCGGGCTGCAGATCGGAGCTTCAGTTGACGCTGATGCCGGTCATCTCCAGAACAGCACTGCAACAGCTGACGATGCCCTGCACACCAACGACGAAGATGCTCTGGCTGTGCCGCTGACTATAATCGAAGGCGTCACTCCGACGGTGTCTGTCCGAGTCACAAACACCACCGGGCAGACTGCCACCCTGTTTGGCTGGATTGATTTCAATCAGAACGGAGTATTCGAAAACCAGACAGAAATAGCCACCACTGTCGTCGGAGGACAAACGACTGACACAGCTGTTCAGTTAACTTTTCCCGCGGTACCGCAAAACACGGCCGGAACAACCTTTGCCAGATTTCGTTTCAGCACCGACATCGCTGTGAACGGCCCCACCGGGCCGGCGTCGGACGGAGAAGTGGAAGATCATCAGGTCACCATTCTGGCCGATGAAATCGCATACGACAGTCTTCCGTCTTTCAACTGGCCTGCGGCAGTCGGCGCGGTCCGATACGAACTGGAAGTCGACAACGTCACGACGGGACAGACACAAGTGCTGCACCAGACGCATCTGACAACAACATCCTTCCGACCACATCAGGCGCTGCCAGCAGCAACATACAGCTGGCGTTATCGTCCCTACAACAGCTCCGGAGCGCAACCGTGGAGTGCCCTGGCCAGCTACACGGTTCATGAAAAGACGGGACAACCGATCATTACAGATCCTGTGTCTGCATCAGCTGACAGCCTGCCAACATTCGCGTGGTCGCCGGTCGTCGGTGCGGACCGTTACGAATTGCAGGTGAATGGATCGACTCACGATCGTGTCATTCACCAGACGCACCTCACGACCACATCATTCACTCCGAATTCCGGGCTGCCCGCCGACGAATACACTGTCTGGGTCAGGCCCTACTTTGGCAACTCGGCGGGCACGTGGAGCATGCCGAGTACCATCACTCTTGCAAACAGTGCGACCAGTGTGCTGACCGACCCGGTGGCGGGAACGACCAACACAGTGCCGACGTTCGCATGGCTGCCAATGAATGTATCAAGCTATCACCTGCAGGTTGACAATCTGAGCACTGGTATCACCAGTGTGATGTCGGAACAGAATCTTACAGGCACGTCGTTCACCCCGGACGTGGCGCTGGCACCGGGAAACTACCGAGCATGGATTACCGGCCAGGGAACGGCTCAAAGTGCACCTGTCGATTTCCAGGTCCTGCCAGGCAACGCACAGACTCATGTCACCGTCCCAATCGGCAATTCCGAAAACCCGCTGCCCGTACTGGGCTGGACGGCTGTCAGCGGTGCAACGCGATATGAGTTGTGGGTTGACGACGTCACGAACGGCATATCTCGAGTGCTTCACAACTCACGCCTCACAACAACGTCACTGGCCGTGCGGGCCCCTCTGGCCCCGGCGACCTATCGAGCGTGGGTGCGGGCATTCAGCGGAATCACAATGCTGGCGCAATGGAGTCCACCAATTGATTTTCGCATAACGGAGGCATCCGCAGTCCCGACGATCTGGGCGCCTGTGGACGGAATCCGGAATACGGCGCCGACGTTTGCGTGGAGTTCTGTACTGAACGCGACCAGCTACGAACTGGATGTTTCGCAAAATAACCAGGCTCTTTCTGCTCAAAAATCAATTGCTGCAAACCACCTGCACCTCCAACATTCACTTCCGCCGGGAACCTATCAATCAACGGTTCGTGCCATGAGTGGCACCTCGCTGCTGGGCACAAGTCAACGCACGTTTACCGTGTCAACTTCCGCCGGACCTGTGGAATTATTTTCCCCAGGCACCACGACCGAAAGAACCCGACCTGTATTTTCATGGACATCCACCCCGGACGCAACTCGTTACCTGGTGTGGGTCAACGACCGAACTCGCAACATCAATGCCACTATTCTGGAAAACAATGTCCAGGACACGCTGCTGATTCCCGATTCGCCCATGCTGCCCGGTGACTACCAGGTCTGGGTAAGAGCGTTCAACCAGAGTGTTCCTGTGAGTGGCTGGAGCGACGGCGTTCGTTTCACAATCACTGAATCCACAGCGCCGCCATCCATCACGGCCCCGACGCCGAACACCACGAACTCCGTACCGGCCATAACATGGACGGCCGTTACCGGCGCGGCGACGTACGACATCCGGATTGATGACGTAACAAATGGCCAGACCGATTTCATCACATCCCAGGACATCACGGCCACAGTGTTTCGACCAGCGGCACCGTTGCCGCCGGCAGCGTATGCCATACACGTTCGCAGTATCGATTCCGGCGGCACAGCCTCCGCCTGGAGCACCGCATTCAGCATGACCGTCGAATTCGCCCCTCATGCACAGTTGGTGGCTCCGCTGGATGCCGCGCCAACTGCATCAGCCAATGTCGTCTTCGCATGGACATCCGTCACAGACGCTGTGGCCTACGAACTGTGGGTCAACAACGTAACGACCGGCACCAACAGAATCATCAACGAAACAGCATTGACGGGGATCTCGTTCACACCAGAGACACAATTGCCGGCAGGCACGTACCGAGCGTGGGTGCGTGCGATCGAATCGGGCAGCGTTCCGGGCGTCTGGAGCAGGGGGGTCGATTTCGAGGTCACCGTATAATCCGGTCGCCTGACGACTCACCGTCACCCCATACACAACAGCTCGGCTGCTCGGCGAGCATCTCTGGTCTTTTACGTTACGCGCTGAACTTTTGCTTCAGATAATCACTGGTCAGATGCTTCAGTACGTCCACCGACTCGCAGTGATTGTCGTCGCCGTAATCGATGTCCACCGGGCCGATCGCTTTGACCGCGCGGATAGCGGCCTTGTTCAGTTTCCTGTTCCTCTTGCCAAGTGCGATCAGCGCTCCGTTCATGGACTCTCGCACCCACATTTCCTCCTCATGAATCGTCTCACGAATGAGCTCGATGAGTTCCAGGCACCACGCATCATCCATCGCCTTGATGTTCTTTTTGCACAGTTCGTACACCAAACCGTAAGCGCATCTGCGCCGCACAGGATCTTTGCTGTCCATCCAGTCGCAGGCAAGTTCGAAGGCGAACGGCGATTTGGCCAGAGTAGCGTCGCATGATGCAAACACATGGGCCAGCATGCCGGCGTTCAATTCTTCAACCTGTTCTTCGGCCTGCTCACGCGAAAGTTGCATCGGATCATCAATCAGCAGGCCCACGACTTTAGCGTCATAGATATCGCTCTTCCACAACTGCCTGGCCAGCTTGTGGTCTCGCCCAATCTGTTTCGCCAGCTTCCGCAGCTGCGTCAGGCCGATCCCGAAGCTCTTCAGCCCACGTGGCTTCTTCTTCCAGTGTGCAATTCCCCGCTCATTTCGATTCTGTTTCAGCAGTGCAATGGCTTCAGTCTTCTTCATATCTCTGCCGTTTCAGTGAGATTCATGAATCTGTGCCTGTGCCGTGCGAGAAATCACATGCTGTATTCCGAGATCAAATGCCGCCAAACCTGACTTCCCGAGCCCTGACTTCCCGAGCCATATCCCAAGCAATATGACCGTGGCACTCGTGTAAAAATGATTCCTGCAGCAGAAAACACATTCGCCCGGCGCCGCATGTCATCTTAAATCCCTAAGCACCGGGACGGTAATTCGATTTCCCCGGAACCTGGGTAGAAATATGAAGCAGCAAAGTGCCGCAGGCGACGTACAAAGATTTCAGGTCCGCTCCTCCAAAGCTGCAGTTGGTGATCGTATCCTCGGGCGTCTCGCGGTACGCCAGCAGTTTTCCGTTCGGCGAAATGACATGAATTCCCGGTTTCGTATCCAGCGTTTCACTTGTATTGCGTGTATTGTGCAATCCGGCGGCAACGTACAGATTGCCGGCGGAATCGATACACATGCCGTCGCCGCTGCGGCCGGGATAAAAATCGATCAGGACTTTCCCATTTGATACGCTGCCATCATCGTTCAGGTCGTAGACTCGAATGTCGCGGTGATGGTCCGCACCAGGATGAGCTTCAATCACGTACAGCTTGCTGTTGTCGGGCGAAGTAACAATACCATTGGGCATATGGACGTCGGGAAAGGCCAGAATCTGATCAACAGTTCCATCGGGATCGATGCGATAAACGGCCTTCGCGTTCTCGCCCTCCGGATCATCGACGGCCGTACGCGAAGTGAAGTAGATACGTCCCTTGCCGTCCATACACAGGTCGTTGGGTTTGGCAAACCGCTTGCCCCTGAATCCTTCGGCCAGGACCTCGACCTTTCCGGTGGCGGCGTCCGTGCGAGTCACCCGCGCGGCACCACCTTCACAGGCCAGCAGACTGCCGTCAGGAGCAAAGTACAGCCCGTTGGTTTCATTGGTGCTGTCGCGATAGACCGAAAGTTTCCGGGTTTTCGGATCCCATTTATGGATCTTGCTGACCGGCACATTTGTGAACAGAACGTTGCCAGCCGCATCCACGGCGGGGCCTTCTGTGAAGACCTCTTCGTCTTCCACTTTGGCAAGTACTTCGACCGGACCCAAATAACGGTCCGTCTGCAAACCGCTGTAGTCAGTCGGCTTTGCAGATGCGGGCAACGATTGCGAGTACAGGGCGGCCGCTGCGGACGCCCCCTGCAGAAAACGACGGCGAGAATAAAAGCGGGGACGTGGCATGCTGCGTACTCTTCAGTGATTCAGTAAAGCTGACGGACTTCGAATTATCCTTGAGTCCTGACCCGTGTCAAACCGTCGATCGTATTGCAGGACGCGCGCAGTCGGACGCAGATCACATTTTGCGGCGGTACGACGGGATCGACCTGCGGGATAACTGAGGGGGCGGAATCCACCGTGCAGTCAGGTGCGATGCCCAGACGCACTCGTCAGGAATCGACCGTATCCTGAATTCTCCGGACATAGAGATACCTGTGGCTGAGGCATAACGCGGAGCGCTGTTGTATTCAGGCCGGCTGCATCTACAGGCCTCCGGCAACAAGTTTCTTCAGTCCGTCGAGGTTCTGACGCAGGCTCTTTTCTGCATCCAGATTGCTGCGATGATCGAGTATGCCGACAGGGCCATCGTAGCCGCTGGATTTGACGGTTTGCAGCATCGACAGTTCGTGCCTGCCGCTGCCTACGGGCAGGATCTTGTTGGTGCCGGCAGCCACAGTCACTGCATCGTCCATGCCGTTGATATTCAGACACAGCAGGTAAGGCTTCATGATCTGCAGTTGACTCCGGAAGTCGACCATGTGCTCATGACCGTGGTGGAAGTTGTAAACGATGCCGACGTGATCGCCCTGATGGTGTTCACGCAGGTATTGACAGACGGCGACCAGATTCTCGGGAGCCCCCCCCCAGCCACCGTGGTTGTACAAACCGAATCGGCAACCCAGTGACCGTGTCTTTTCGACCAGCGGAAGAACGGCATTCGCCGCAGCCTTAACGCGTGCCTGCTGAGTGTCCGCCGGCGGACTGAGCGCCGTACTCCAGATCTGGGGCCGGATGCCGTACTTCTTGATGAGCGGTTCCATGGCATCGTGCCAGCTCCAGAACGCAAAGTAATTCAGATTGTGCTTTTTGTATTGCAGGATTTCCTCTTCAAAAGTGGCCACATGCTCTGCGCGCCAGTCGTACGCGACGTGCCTGAACCCCAGGCGAGCCAGCATTTCTGCTCGTTCGGCGGGACCACGTTTGTTGGCATCAAAAGGTACGATACACCACGCGACAAGATTGTCCTGTGCATAAATGCCTGTTGTAGGTGGGTCACCCGCCATTAAAGAGATGCCGAGATGGCAAAGGGTCACTGCCACTAAGGCCGAAATTGAAGTTCGCATGGTCATTGTCGAATCCTGTGGGTCCATCACTGCAAAAGCGAGAATAGGAATACATTGAAGCGGGAAGACGTTGAAGCCGTATTACCAGGGGATTTACTTTGTCCGAGCCTTCTTCGGCGGAGGCAGAAACGGAGCGTCCGGTCTGTAGTCAGGATTCGCGACCGGCATTTCAGCATTCAGATCTGCCTGCCACATTTTCAACTTCGCCTTCAGATCGGCCGTTTTCTCAGGATGAGTGCTGCTCAGATCTGTGGTTTCACCGATGTCGTCCTTGAGATTGTAGAGTTCCGTAGCGTCGTATTCGTAGAGTTCGATCAACTTCCAGTCTCCATCGCGGATGGCGGCGCCGGGAGTCCATGTTGAACCGTGGTAGTGCGGGTAGTGCCATGTCAGGGGTGCATGTGGAATACGATCTTCCCCCTTCAACAACGGCACAAGACTGGTGCCATCGGCATGCTGCTGTGGCCGCAAAGGAATATCAGCAAGCTCCAGCATCGTGGGATAGAAGTCCGTGCTGATCACAGGCTGGTCGCAGACAGTGCCGGGCCGGGCAATGCCGGGAGCTTTGATGATCATTGGCTCACGGATGCCACCTTCGTACAACCAGCCCTTACCGGACCGCAGCGGCAGATTGCAGCCGGGGCCGATTTGAGCCAGTGTACACAGTCCGCCGTTGTCAGAGAAAAAAATGACGACTGTGCTTTCGACCAGTTTCATGTCAGCCAGCGCCGCATTGATGCGGCCGACACTGTCATCCACGGCCGCCACCATCGACGCCAGCTGAGCATTGTCCTGACGTGACCTGGATAAGCCTCGATGTTCGGCGACCGGACTCGTTTTCGAATCACCGAACGTCCGTTCTACCTTTTCTTCGTAGTGCGTGATTCGTTTGCGGTACGCCTGAATCGGTGTGTGAATGTTGTAGTAGGACAGGTAGAGCAGAAACGGAGCATCCGGATTCCGCTGCTTCAGAAAGCTGATCGATTCATCGGTCAGCCGTTCCGTGAGGTATTCCTTCTGCGGCTTGTCTTTAAGATGCGGATTCCTGAAAGGTGAGTAATAACCGCCGGGCGGGGAGCCTCTGTGGTGACCTCCAATATTAAAGTCGAAGCCCTGATCCGTGGGCAGATGGCCCTGGCTGCCAAGATGCCACTTACCGGCGAAGAAAGTTTGATAACCGTTCTTCTGCAGAGCCTCCGCAATGGTCACTTCTTCCAGCGCAAGGTCATCGCGATCATTAATCTGCTGAAACCGTGGATTGTACGCTCGGGCCGCGGTAGAGCCTGGAATCCAGTCCGTGATGTTGACACGAACCGGATGACGGCCCGTCATAATACTGGCACGGGTTGGTGAGCACACCGGGCAGGCGGCGTAGCCCGCCGTGAACTTCATTCCTGCAGCGGCCAGAGCATCGATGTGCGGTGTTTCGTGAAATGTGCTGCCAAAGCAACCGCTGTCGGCCCAGCCCATATCATCGACCAGGAAAAACACAAAGTTAGTGTGGGCCTGTTCCGCAGCCCTGGTGACACCGGACGGGCAGCCGATCGCCAGAAGCAGAATTGGGACCGTGACCTTGTGACGCATGCTGACTCCCGAAGGTAATCATTTACCGGAACGCGGAGCACCATTCTTGCCGTGGAGCCAACGTCTGTCCAGGCACCGCAACGGAGGAGGGCCGTTTTCGGTGCAGCGCCCACCGCAAGTGTCTTTCATATGCACATGCGACACGCTCGCTTGCGCGTCGACCATGTATCGTGGTCCCGCCCGGACCTGTTTTTTATCACCAACTCTAATTGGCATGAACTACCGGAGCAATAATCCTGGAAGCGTGTCTGGCATTATGGTGAATGGTGTTGGTCGCTTTGACCGCGTCGTCGGGAAATTCAAGTGTCAGTGGCTTTCCGGTCTGGGGGTTGGGTTCGTACAGCGGTGCCCCGGTACTGGCGACGGTGACTCGAATTCGGTGTCCGGCGTTGAACACCTGACTCATCCAACCGACTGGAAAGGCAACTTTGTACACCCCGCCCGGTTTCATCAGCACTTCGTGGTCGAAGCCGTCACGGTAGCGAACTCGCCACGGGTAATCCACAATCAGAATCGAACGTCCATCCGGATACACGTCGCTGACGCGAACAATCAAATCCGTGTCACGAGCCGTTGATGACACGAAGACCTCTGCATGAACGCGACCTGTCCATTCTACCGGTGCGGCAAGGGGTTCGGTGGTAAACGTCAGTACCTCTGCCTGTTTTTCAAACGTCCTTGCATCACGTGCTCCGGGGAAGGAACGGCCCGGAATTTCCATGGGGGCATACGGATCGCTGACATAACTTGTCGACGCATTCTCGCTGTTCGATCGTTTTCGGTTGAGTCCTCCCCCCGCCCGCAGAAACAATGAGGTTTGTGTCGCCTTCGGCGGGAAGTTGTCGGCCGAACGCCAGACATTGCCGGGTGCGTCGATTTCTCCGACGGCTCCCATGACGTAGTATCGTACGGTGGCATCGTCGTCGATTCCTGTCGGCTGACCCTTGAGGTAGTGGTTGAACCACTGGACCATATGTTCCATCACGGGCCAGCTTGCGTTCCCCGGATACGCCAGGTCGCCCACACGGCTGCCCTTGTTCGTCCGGCCGTGCAACCAGGGGCCAATCAGGAGTTGCTGGTTTCCTCGCGATTTGTCGCCACCGTGGTGTTGTCGTCCCACAAAACTGGCGATCGACCCCTGATTCATGAAGTCGTACCAACTTCCGATCGTGAAACACGGCACGTTCATGCGCCCAAAGTGCCGAGTGCAGTCCTCCGCCTTCCAATAGGCGTCATAGTGTGGGTGAGCAAACCACTCGGCCAGCAGATCGCTGTTGTCCCGAGGATTGGCGCAAACGCCGGCCATTCCCATAAAACGCTCGGGACGTGTCCCCCCACCGATGCGGTAACCTTCGTGAAACAGGCTCAGCCCTGTATCAATCATGTACTGACAGACCAGATGCGGCGGCCTGGTCACGGCCAGGTAGTTCTGCGCGTATCCTCCCTGTGAACTGCCGAACGTGCCGACTTTCCCTGTCGACCATGGTTGCTCTGCCAGCCACTCGCAGGTGTCATGACCATCCTGCAATTCGCCCCACTGCAGGGCTCGGTAACCCACCCATCTGCCTTCTGACAAGTGCGTGCCGCGAAAATTCACGAGAGCCACAACGAAGCCGGCTTCTGCCAGTTGCGCAGCGTTCCGGCGAGTTGACGTTCCTCGCAGACTGCCATAACGCTGTTCAAACACGACCGGCCACGGCCCTACGCTGCTCGGCATATACAAATATGCTGACAGATGCTTGCCATCTCGCATCGGTATCATCTGATGCCGTTCCGTGACACTGCCTAAGTCAATTTCATCAGCGACGCTCGCAGTCCCCGCATTCAGAGCCACAAGAATCAACAGTCCGGAAAAGTCAGGGCTCATTCGATGGCTTTCGTTGTGTGAACGCAAATCTTTCTGACGGCGGGCCCGTCAGAGCACTCGCCGCAGACAAATCCCTGTGGGACCGCCCCGTGATCATCGCCCGGCGGCGGTCGCGACCGCAACAGAATACCGTTCGCGTCACGGAATGTTGAGTCAACTGACGAATCTGTAGCACGGCAGGCAGAGACATTTGGCGTTCAAAATGATTTTCACAGCCGCTCTGCCACAGAATCGGTATTTCGTGCAGAACACTGCCTGGCGGGGAATTAATGGAGTCCATGCCGGAAAACTGCCGACCGCCAAAGACAGAGAACTGTATGTACACTGTTGAAGGATCATTGCTGCACGAGTGTGATGGTAAATCCACTTATGACGTCTGAGCGGGGGATTGCGTTTCCTGGATAACCGGCGTGACTGACCGTTGCTCCGGACGACCGAAAGAACTCGTTACCTAATGGCAACAAACAACTTGCATCTACCCTGTTGATATTTAGAATTACGGAAGCTGGATAATCTGCGGTATCTCTGCGCCTGCCCCGTTTAGGCGACTGTCGCACCTGGGATGACGTAAGATTGACAGCACGGTCTGATACTACAACGAGAGCGAATTTCAGTTCTGTTCAGTTCTGTTCAGTTCTGTAGTCGCGTCTCTGTCGGGAGTCTATGCAACGATGGCAAAAAAGTACTTGACCCTTGAAGAAGCCGCCGAACGCCTGGGCCTCACCACGGACCAGTTAATGCGACTGCGTGAAAACGAAGAGATCCGGGGCTTCGCCGACAGAGGAAGCTGGAAGTTCAAGGAAGACGAAATCGAAGAATTTGCCCGCAGAATCGAAATCGATTCAACTCCTGACGTGCAGACTGTGCCTGCAGACGACGCGATTTCTGATAAAGACAAGTTCGCCTCGACCGACGACGATCAGGGCAGCGATGCGGCGATTGCCAAAGAAGCTCCGACTGCTGACGCCGATCTGGATTTATCCTCCTCAGATAGTGACGTGCGACTGGCTTTTGACGACTCGCTGTTTGATTCTGATCCGGAACTGCCCGCTGCCGACAGTGATGTCCAGCTGGCCGACGATTCCGCAGTGGAACTGGCAGATTCGGCAACTGCGGCAGACGACGCCGGCGTGCTCAACTTTGAGGCCCCACCGGTTGATGGTAATTCAGACAGTGACGTCTCCCTGGTAACCGAAGATTCCGACAGCGATGTCACAATGGTCGGTGCCGGAACTGATCCCGATATCGAACTCGTTGCCGACGTGACGGATTCGTCCGGCGACAGCTCTGTTGTTCTCACCGGGTCCGCGACAGATGACGACCTGGAACTTGCGTCCACTCTGTCCGACGAGGACGATTCTGCTCCGGACAGCGACGTGCTGCTGGTCGATTCAGACAGCGATATTCGTCTGACAGACGAACCATCCGACAGCACTTCAACGGAATCCGCAGTCGCCGATTCTGACAGTGACGTACAGCTGGCGGATTCCCGTGACAGTTCTGCATTTCTGACGGATCTGGGAATAGACGATGAAGACAGTTCCCCCGCAGTAACTGGTGCTGCTGATTCCGACAGTCAGGTCACTGCAGCCGATGCTGATGCAGTCGGCGACACTGCAGAGCTGATCGCCGGACTCGACGAAGACGGTTCAGACAGCGATGCACTTCTAACTGAAGAAAGCTCGGACGACGCTCTCGAAAGTGATTCTGAGCCCGAGCCGGATCTGGTGTCTGCAGACGTGACCGACGACGACGCGATGCTGGTACTGCCGTCCGACAGCGAATTATTCATCTCTGATTCAGACAGCGACGTCAGAATGGCGGACGACGCAGACGACAGTTCAGGTCTTCCCGCTGGCTTCGCGGATGACACGGCCAGTGATGTCGTCATGGTGCCGGACTCCTCGGTTGCAGACCAGGACTCCGGTCTGCTCCCTGAAATTGATTCAGACAGTGAAGTTCATCTGGTGGATGCATCCGGACTGACAGCGGACGACAGTGACAGTGATGTGGTCATTTCCTCCAGCCTTGACGCGGCCGACAGTGGAGTTCGTCTTGATGACGATTCGTTTGACGACAACGCAACCATTGCGATGACGCTGCCAGACGACAGCGACGTCCGCCTGGACGAAGCCGAGCTGGACGAGGGCGCGACGGTGGCAATGTCGCTGCCCCAGGACAGCGATTTAAAACTGATCGACTCCGCCACAACCAACGATTCAAGTGAAGTTTCTCTGGTTGACGAAAGCGGCATTACCCTGGAAGCTGACGAAAGTGCAGTGTCCCTTGAGATTGATGACAGTGGAATCAGCCTGGAAGCGGATGACTCGGGAATCTCACTGGAAATGATGGACAGCGGGTCCGCGCTGGGTGACCAGGACGAGATCGTTCTGGATGGCCTCGATTCCGGTATCACGCTGGACGCAGAGGACAGCGGTATTGCACTGTTCGATGACGAAAGCGGTATCAGTCTGGACGTCGACGACGACGACGACATAGGTTCAACACAGCCCATGTCGGCCCTTGGCGTCGTTTCCGCCCCGCTGGGTGGAAGTCGCGATGCAGATACGCTGCATATGGAACTGCCAGACAAGGACGACGGACAGGACAGCGAATTCGAACTGGCCGGACTGGACGACGACGACGACGATTTCGGCACAGATACAAGCGTGCTGATGTTCGATGACGACGACGGCGATGACCTGGCAACCGCAGCAGCTGCCGACGACACGAATGATACCTTTGCCGACGATGACGCCTTCGAAGATGATCTCGTCGATGATCTGGACGATGAATTCGAAGACGACGAAATGGACGACGTCTGGGATGCCGAAGAAGACGACGACGACGGCGACTTTGATCCGGGTGAAAGTGGGGTCGGTGAGGTCACTGCCGGCCCTGCGGGCGCCGGAATGGGTACGTGGTCTCAGGACCAGCCATGGGGTGCCCTGTGGACGACCTGCGTGTCAGTCGGCGCTGTACTGTCTGCCTTGAGCGCCTTTGTTGGCATCGAACTTGTGCGAACGATGTGGCTGTGGACTCAGCCTGGCGAGCCGGCCTCAGGACTGCTGGGAATGCTCGGCGGCATGTTCGGCAAATAACCCCGACTGCAACAGCCGGGGTTATACGCCATACAAAGGCCTGAACCGATGGTTCAGTTGATCCACCAGCGGGCGATTTCCCAGCGAATTGCCGGTCACGACTTCCACCAGCCGACCTGCTGAAAATCTCTGTCCATGCTGGTGAATGTTCTGACGCAGCCATGCCAGCAGCGGTGCGAAGTCGCCAGCCGCAAACAGACTCTGCAGGTCGCCAACCTGTTCTTCTGCCGCGGCAAAGAACTGTGCGGCGTACATGTTGCCCAGAGCGTACGTGGGGAAATAACCCAGCAGCCCTGCGCTCCAGTGGACATCCTGCAGACACCCTTCGGAATGATTCGACGGTGTAATTCCGAAGTCCGACGTAAACCGCGAATTCCACGCCTCCGGAACGTCACTCGGCTGCAGATCACCGGACATCAGGTCGCGTTCAAGATCAAATCGCAGCATGATGTGCAGGTTGTACGTCACTTCATCCGCTTCAACACGAATGAACGAGGGATTCACGGCGTTGACGGCAAAATGAAAATCGTTGATTGACGTTTCACCCAAAGCCTGAGGAAAAGCCTGTTGTGCCAACGGGTAGAAATGCTCCCAGAACGACCGGCCACGGCCGACAAGGTTCTCCCAAAGTCTCGACTGCGACTCGTGAATTCCCAGAGACACGGAACTTCCCATGGGCGTGCCAAATGCGTCCTCGGGCAGCCCCTGCTCGTACATACCGTGACCGGATTCATGCAGCGTGCCAAAGAAGGCAGACGAAAAAAAAGATTCGTCGTACCGCGTCGTCAGGCGACAGTCGCCCGGTCCGAAACCGCTGCAGAACGGGTGTGTCGTGACGTCCAGACGCCCCTTTCGGAAGTCAAATCCGATCGCCTCTGCCGCGCGCCGTCCGAGTTCCGCCTGCTGTGCAATCGGGTAACATCTCGACAGCAACGACGTGTCTGGCTGGCGTTCAGCACCACGAACGGCGTCCAGTAATGGAACAAGCTCCTGCCGCAGCGCATCAAACACGCGAGCGACTTCGGCACTGGTAGCACCTGGTTCGTACTCGTCCAGCAGTGCGTCGTAAGGCTCGCCGTCACTGCTGAATCCAATGGCGGCCGCTTCTTCCTTCTTCAGGCTGATGATCTGCGACAGCCATGGCGCAAAACCTTCAAAATCTCCCGTACCACGAGCTTCCGCCCAGTGATGCTGCGCCAAAGCAGTGACTCGAGACAGCTCTTCAACCAGACGCTGCGGCAACTTGCGCGATCGATGGTAGGTGCGACCGATTTCACGGATATTGACCGTCGAATCGGCGTCGGGAGCGTCTGCAAGTTCACTGTCTGTCAGCTGATCCAGTAACTCGCCAATTTCCGGATCCGTCGACCACTGATGACCGACTCCCGCCAGCAGGCTAAGCTGATTGGCCCGGTGTTCGTTGCCGCCGACCGGCATATAGGTCTCACGGTCCCAGCTTAAAACGGAACCACAGGACTGTAACAGCGCGGCTTTGGTGACGCGGGTGAGTAGCTTCTGATAGAGCGTATGCGGGTCCGTCATGTTATTCCAGAATCATGTTCTGTGCAGTTCCGCCGGATGGGATCATGGGCAACACATGCTCCTGGTAGACGCAGATCACGTCCAGCAGGTAGGGGCCGTCATGATTCAGCATCTCTTTTAGTGCCGCCGGAAAGTCCTTCCGGGTGCGTACCTGCCGGGCCTTGACACCATAGCCCTCTGAGATCTGCACAAAATTCGGGAATGTCTCTTCCAGCTGCATGCCGTCGCCATCCCCCAATGCTTCGGGATGATCCACCGGCCCCAGATAGGTGTGAGCTCGCCGACCTTCCATGAAGCGATCTTCCCACTGTGTCACCATCCCCAGATGCTGATTGTTCAGCAACAGTATTTTGACCGGCAGCTTCTCGCAGTACAGCGTCGCAAGTTCCTGAATATTCATCTGGAACGAACCATCACCATCGATGTCAATGCACAATGCGTCCGGATTGGCGGCCTGCATCCCCATGGCCGCTGGCAGACCAAAGCCCATGGTGCCCAGTCCTGAACTACTCAGCCAACGGCGGGGCTTGTTGAACTTGTAGAACTGCGACGCCCACATCTGGTGCTGTCCGACACCAACCGCAATGAACGGATCTTTTTCTTTGGTCTGTTCATAAAGCTGCTCAATCGCCCATTGCTGCAGAATCTCGTCGCCGGAATCGCGATAACTCAACGGATATTTCTGCTTCCAGTCATTAATCCGCGCCGTCCAGTCAGACAGATCAGGAATGTCGTCGTCTGTCAGCGTCGCATTCAGTGCTGTCAGGGCTTCCTTCAGATCCGCATTGATCGGAATGTGTGCTTCCTTGTTTTTGTGGATCTCTGATGGATCGATATCGATGTGCACGATCTTGCCGTGTCGCGCAAACGCATCCAGTTTGCCCGTCACACGGTCGTCGAAACGCACACCGAATGCCAGCAGCAAATCGGATTCGTCAACCGCATAGTTGGCGTAAGCCGTTCCATGCATGCCCAGCATGTGCAACGACTGTTCGTGATCCCCGGGGAACACTCCCAGTCCCATCACTGTCATAGCCACAGGAATGCCGGTGCGTAACGCAAATTCACGCAGTTCTTCAGAGGCATCACTTAAAATACAACCACCACCAACGTACAGAACCGGCCGTTTGGATCGACGGATGGCCGCTACAACCTGACTGATTTGCTCCGGAGCCGCCTTACGAATCTCAGGATGGTATCCCGGCAGGCGGAATGACGGATCGAAATCAACTTCGTCCAGCGGCAGCGTGGCCAGCTGCACGTCTTTCGGGAAGTCGATCAATACCGGTCCCGGCCGACCGGTTTCCGCGATATAAAACGCCTCCTTCACAATCCTCGCTACGTCTTTGATGTCGGTAATCAGATAGTGGTGCTTGGTGATCGCCCGACAGACTTCCACCATCGGTGTTTCCTGAAACGCATCCGTCCCGATGAACTGCTGAGGGACCTGCCCGGTGATCGCCACCATGGGAATACTGTCCAGCTTGGCATCCGCAATCCCGGTCACCAGATTTGTGGCTCCCGGACCACTGGTCGCCATACAGACTCCGGCACGCCCTGTCGTGCGAGCCACACCCTGTGCAGCAAAGGTTCCCCCCTGCTCATGCCGTGGCAGAATCGTGCGCAGTCTGTCCCGCTGGGCGCGCAGAGCCTGATGAAGCGGCATGCTGCAGCCGCCGGGATAGGCAAAGATCACCTCCGACTGCTGCCGAATGAGCATTTCCACCAGGATTTCCGATCCGGTGATCGTTTCAACAGAGTTTTCAGTTTCGGGTTCAGTCGCGGACAATGGAATTACCTTAGAATCGCAGTTCGAATGGCGGAACGCCGCTGCTGCACAGCTGGGGGTCCGGGATGTGGGCGTTTGCGAGGTGACTCGCGAAAGTCTGGTGATGGCTCAATTCATCGCTAAATACGTCTTCCGGGCCGGGCATTTTCAAGTGATCTGCCTCACGTCGCCGCTTCGGACAGAGTGTACGAGGCGATTTGGGTACGATCGACCCCGGACTGACCGAGATTTATCCGAATCAGCCAATTCCCGGCCCGCGCGGGCCACAAAGTTGCTCTGGCCCCCCGGTCGTCCTGCCTGGCAGCACAATTTTGGTGACAACCGTTTCCTTTCGTCCGGAAAAGACGCATTATGCCGACATGACCACGTCCGTCTTCTGCTCACGTCGCTGCCGCTGGCTATCAAGCCGCAAATCCGTGCAACTCACCAGATGCTGCGGCCGATCGTTTGCGAATTCGCTGCTGACGATCGTCTGCTCGTTCTCGTTTTTGACTCAGCTGCAACAATGCCTGTGTCAGGACACTGTCGCAAACGCCCGGCAGCTTGCCAAAACGTTGTCTGCCGCGACCGTCAGAATCGAGACCGCCACGGACGTTTCCTCCGGGGTGATCGTGTCAGAGACAGGGCTGATCCTGTCCGTCGCCCACGGACTGACCCCCACAGATCGAACGGTGACCGTGTTCCTGCACGATGGAAGGCCCGTCAAGGCCACCGTGCAATTCCGCAATCCCGATTCAGACGTGGCTGTGGTGCAGGTTATCGATGCCGCGGGCAGCCGCCTGCCGCCCCCGATCCCGGTACAAATTCGCGTTTCCGCACCGCCACACAACAAGCGCAGACCCATCGTATTTGCCTGCGGGTTTCCGGCACGGGAATCCAGTGGGCAGTCTCCGGTGCTCCGTATGGGCAGAATTGAAGCTCAGGATCGCAACGCCATTCGCTCGTCCTGCGTCCTGACAGCAGGGGATTCCGGCGGGCCTCTGGTCAATGCGAACGGACAGTTGATTGGACTGCATCGACGGATTGGCCTCAGACGCGAGGTCAACGTTCATATTCCCACCACAGTAATCCGCGCGGCTATCAGCGGTCATGTGGATCTGCCGAAAACTGGCAGCCGTCTGTCATCCCCGGTACACATTGCCGCGACACCGTCCGCCCGCGTTTTAAGCAAACTGCAGACAAGAACGGTCGGCTTTTATTCGGCAGATGAAAATCGACCATTTCTGCACGGCACGTTGCTCACGCCGTCACTGGTGGCCACGAAGCTCAGCGAACTGCCGGCAGACCTGGCCAAACCGACGTGCGGTCACTCACCTGAATCAGCCGTAGGATTCTCGCGAATCGCGATGGACCGGCAATTGGACGTCCTGCTCGTCAGGCTGCACCAGTCACTGGTTGCTGATGTCTCGTCGCTCGTGCTGCCCACTGACGCAGCCACTTCGCTGCAGCTTGCCGTGGGACAGATCGTATTTTCCGGCGTGAATGCCGCCGGTGTCGTCGCCAGAACACATCACCGCGAAGAGAACATCACCCCACGACTGGGCCTGGCGCTGATCATTCAGGCAGGGAACATCGTCGTCGAAAAGGTCACTCCGCTGACTGCAGCCAGCGCAGCCAGACTTCAGCCGGGCGATCAACTCACAAAACTGGCCGACACCGTTCTGCGGAATCTGGATGATGTCGCCAGCGCGATTTCACAATTCCAGCCCGGCGATCACGTGGTGTTTGATATTGAACGCAACAGGCGGCAGCTCACCAGACATGGCCAGTTGACGTTTCCGGCCGACAGTCTGCTGCAGCGGACAGACTTTCTTGATGGTCGAGCGGGAGAATTAAGCCGACGCCGGACCGGCTTCGCGGGAGTCATTCAGCACGACGGGAATCTGACACCGTCACAGATGGGAGGACCGCTGGTCGACGTTCACGGGAACTGCCTCGGCGTCAACATCGCGCGCTGCGGTCGAGAATCCGTGCTGGCAGTTCCAGTCGATCGACTTTTCCCGCTGCTGAAAACACAGACACAATAAGACCGCCGTTGACCTGCACCGACCACTTGCGTTCCGACACGATGAAATACAGAATCAGAACTTCTGCATCCCGCCTTCCTGCAATTCTATTGAAACACAATCATGTCCGCTCCTGAACTCAAGTCCCTGCCCGGCGTCAGTCTGTTTAACATGAAGGGCCAGGTCGCGGTCGTGACCGG
>Ga0315331_10000951_pt1 | contig 21286 bp, 18 predicted proteins | sample M160m34915metaG_FD_203456 | JGI IMG/M metagenome (GOLD analysis project Ga0315331, IMG submission 203456) | Ammonia-oxidizing marine archaeal communities from Monterey Bay, California, United States - M1 60m 34915 | ecosystem: Environmental > Aquatic > Marine > Intertidal zone | place: USA...
CCACGCGGTAAACTGCCTTCAGCTAGCCCCTGCCAATCAACAATAGGACCGACCCACCACGCTTCGGCAATCCTTGTCCAAAGCCCAAGGGGCGTAATGAAGGCCGACCGGTTAAGAAGGTGCCTTCGCAGCCGCTTGGAGGGAGCGGAAGGCCTCTAAACCCAGCGCAGCGCCTCCACCGACCTGAAGCGCATCAAGCAACACGGCCCACAGGTATTCCATAGCCGAGATATCAGCCAGGAGTAAAAAATTAGGCACAAGACCTAAATCTTGTCGAATCAAAATCACACTCACCTCGTTGAGCAAGGTTTGTGCGATCTGGAGGTCCTCGAACTGATCGGGTCTTAGATCCACGGATATGAGCGACGCCAATGTTTGAGCGGCATCAACGCCTAAAATAGCAAGACACCCATGGCTGTCTTGACGCGGCACTTCATAACAACTCTTCGACTCATCCATAGTCCAGGCCCGGCTCGCGGCCCGCGCTGACTTTGAGCTTTGTTCCAACGTATCCAGTAACAAAAACTCATCGAACGACAACTGATTGACCAACAGGCCATCGGAAAGAAGCCGCGCCCGATTTGGACCAGTAGGCACCTCAATAGAAAAGGATTGCAGATAATCTGCGGACCCGGCACCTTTGAAACCCACCCGAGCCTGTAAACACAGATCGACCATTCCGAGCTGAGCGGCTGCAGCGCGATCTGCTGCCTCGGACTCGTAAATCCCAACCCCAGGTCCCAATTCGGTTTCAATCATCGATGCGCCTGCACTCAGGTGCAGTCGATGCAAGGGGCTGCGGCGACGCAACAAGGTCTCTAAAACGTTCGAATCTAAAGAGGCCATCATTCGCTCACCTGACGTTGATTCTTGGGATCATAAAAGGGCGCCGGCACAACCTCTGCCGCAATCCGATGCCCGCCATCAACCTTGATGGTTAGGCTCCCGCCTAATTCAGCATGATCCGCTTTGACGTAGGCCAGGCCAATAATTGTATTTAACGTCGGCGACAAAATGCACGAGGTAACACGCCCAATCATTGCTTCTCCATCGAGCACCAAATGACTTTCAAGAGGTATCGGCTGCCCGGCGTCTTTTATCTCAAAACCGACAAGCACCCTACCCAAAGGTTGTTTCTCGAGCTCTTGCAGTGTTCGATGGCCGACAAAAAAGGGTTTCTTTCTAGAAAGCGCCCAATCCATTTGGACCTCAAAAGGGTTCGACATCGCATCCGTGTCTTGGCCAACAATGATATGGCCTTTCTCGAGTCTCAAACCCCTCTGGGCCTCGACGCCGAAGGGCTGAATATAGGCGTCTTTCCCTGCTGCCATCAATTGATCCCAGAGTGCTTCCCCAAACTGATGAGGGCCATGCAGCTCAAAACCAAGCTCCCCAACGAAACCCACTCGAATGAGCCTGATGGGTATTCCTCCAAGGTGTCCAGTCCGGACCCCCATATAGGGAAAATTCGCCTCGTCCAGCGCGACATCATCAACGACTCGGGATAACACGGCCCGTGCATCAGGGCCCGCAATATTGATTGCGCAATAAGCGCTTGTCACATTGGCAATATCAAGATTCAAACGCCACTGAGCATTCCACTTCAACATGTTGCGGTACACCGCATCGACGCCACCGGTTGTCGCCGTCACGTAATAATGATTCGCATGCAGCCGACAGGCGACGCCATCGTCCACAACAACGCCCGCTTCATTGATGAGCAGCGCATAACGCGCCTTGCCGACGGGTTGTTTTTTGAATCCGCCCGTATAGATACGATTCAAAAACTCTGCCGCATCGGGCCCTCGCACCTCAATGCCACCCAAAGTCGATACATCGATCAACCCCACCGACTGTCGCACATGCTGCATTTCAGCCCGGATGCATGCACTTCGATCCGAGACTTCACCATAGAAAGCAGGCCGGAGCCAGGCCCCGGCCTGCAACATGACTGCACCAAGTTCAAGATGGCGATGATGGATGGAACTACGTCGAGCGAGGAAAAAACCTCGACCCGCGGTGTGCGCCAATTGCTCCGCAGCAAAAGGTGGGCGAGCCGTAGTGACGCCGGTATCAGCCACTGATTTTCCCGTTGCGTCCGCAACCAAACGCGCGACGGTCAATGCCGAGTGCCGGCCTTGGGAAGGCCCCATCCCTGCAGTCGAATAACGCTTCACCAACTGGATGTGTTCATAACCATCCCGCGTTGCATTGACGATATCAGCGATCTGTAAATCTTCGTCAAAGTCGACGAATTCCTTGCCCTTGGAATGAGTGAAGATGGGCCAAGGGAAATTAATCGCCTCATCCTTAGCGCTACTTTGCTCAACCTCCCCAGTAAACTTCTGATGGGGCAGCGCCTCTTGAGCCGCTCGCACACCGTCGTTGATCACGTCGTCAATGTCCCAAAATCCGTTGACCGATCCTGCGATAAGGCAATTATCAGGTAATTGATCGATAGAAAATATGGCAAAGGCATCGTCATAAGAGAGCTTGCCACCGGCTTGAGCGGCCAGCTGGTAGGTGGGCACATAACCGACAGCCATCACGACAAAATCGCAATGCAAGCGGCTGAGGCTGCGTCGATCCACTGCCCCACAATCGAGCTCGCCGACATCAATCGCCGCAACATGATTTTGATCCCTGGAAGCAATCGCCTGATCAACGCCGTGTTCAAACCAAATCGGAAGCCCGCACTGCATCACCTGGTCAATCAGGGGGTGTCCAGCCTGTGGCCGCGCTCGTAGATCAACAATCCCAACGACACCGACCCCTGCGCGGCAAAGTGCCAGAGCAGTTCGATAGCCCTCCCAGTTACCGCTCAGAATCACACCGCGACGGCCCGGACGGACACCGTAAAGATGCATGAGCCTCAACACCGCACTGCTCAAGAAAATTCCCGGCAGATCGTTGTTTCTAAAAATCGCGGGTTGCTCTAAGGAACCGGTACAAAAAATCACCTTTCGAGCACGAACTTTGATCAGGGCATGACCCTGAATCACAGGGATCCAATTATCCGCGAACCATCCATTGCAGATCGCCCCTGTCAATGTCTCAATGCGCTTACTGGCATTCACCGCACTGATCAACTCGGCGCGACGTGATGCTTCGGGCCCAGAGGGATCGCCAAACTCCCCGTAATTGAGCGCACCGCCTAGGGAGACGTTTTCGTCTACGAGCAGCACGTCTGCTCCGGTGGATGCCGCCTCTAAGCTTGATGCCAATCCAGCGGGACCACCCCCGACAATCAAAATATCGCAGTGGCGATGGGTTTCGGTATAACGAACCGGCTCAAAAGACTCGTCGATCACGCCGAGCCCAGCCCGTTTTCTAAAAAATCGTGCCCAAAGCTGCCAAATTCCTCGTGGCCGAAAGAACGCCTTATAATAAAACGCCACAGGCAAAAAACGGGCAAGTCGCCCGATTAGAGCGCCGCGATCGCGTTCAAGCGTCCCACTGAAGTTCTGTGGGCTCACCTTAAGCCCCTCTGTAATTGGCACAACATCAGCGAGGGCATTCGGATTTGCTGGTAGCTGAACCAGAGTGTTGGCGTCTTGACCCGCTAAGGTTAAAAATCCTCTAGGGCGATGATACTTAAAAGACCGGCTGAGCAACCATTGATCGTTTGCGGCCAATGCGCTCGCAATAGAGTCGCCCTCTAAGCCGGTAAAGGAACGTCCATCAAACGTAAAGTGAACGGATCGATCCCGCTCGATTTGAAGACCAAAAGGCGGCGGAAGCCGAGAATCAGACACGCGCGCCTCCGTCAATTTGAGCACTAAACTCTACTCGGTCCGAAAAGATTTCGCTGCTCGGAAGTGTTCGCAGCACCTCATCTGTGATCGTGTTGCGCTCCGCAATAAACCAATAGGATGTCGGACGATGACACCACCACTCGAGAACAAAGCCCGCAGGATTTTTGTCGAAAAACACATGTTCGGCCCAATCCGAAGCCGAACTGTTGCGAGGGTCACTGGGTTCATGAACTTCCCCGCCATACAGAAACTCGGAAATATTTCTGAGACCGTTTAACGGACAAAGGAGCTGCTTCATCGTTGTTCCTTAATGACTCGCGGCGGTGGCACCCGCCTCGTTGACCTGCTCGAACCGATAAAAACGCTCAAGCTCAAACGGCTGGATCAATGGCGGCACCCGGCCGGTTGCTACCAATTCCGCCATCATCTTGCCGCTGATCGGGGTTGCTTTAAATCCCCAGGTCCCCCATCCAGCATCCAAGTAATAGTTCTGAACAGGGCTTAAGCCCATGATTGGGCTGTAATCAGGGGTCATGTCAGTCGTTCCCGCCCATTGCCGCAAAATTCTTGCCTGGGCCAAAAATGGAAAGAGTTCGAGGGTGGCGGCGGACAGGATTTCCTTTTGATCAAGGGTCGCGCGAGTGTGGTAGAGCGGATAAGGGTCTGAGCCGCCGCCAATCACAAACTCGCCTCGGGAGGTCTGATGTACATAAACATGCACATGGGGTGAACTCACATGGGGGTTTAAAATCGGCTTGTAAGGCTGGGTCACCATCGCTTGTAAGGGGAATGAGTGAATAGGAAGCTTGATACCCGCCATCTGCCCTACCACCGAGCTCGCACCCGCCACAGCTTGAACGACAGCGCCACAGCGTATTCGACCGCGATTGGTGCGGACGCCGACAACCCGGCCTGCCTCAATGTCGATGCCCTGCGCCTCAGTGAGCTGATGCAGCTCAACCCCACGCTGACAAGCCCCTCGGGCATAGCCCCAAACCACAGCGTCGTGACGGGCCGTTGCGCCGTCGGCGTGCCATAAGCCGGCTAGAACCGGGAATCGGGCGTCCTCTGATAAATTCAAATTAGGGACAAGGTCCCTGATGGTCTGTCGATCCACTAACTCCGATCTGACACCCAAATGCTGATTGACCTCTGCGCGCCATCGAAAACTACGGATCGCGGCATCGCTGTGGGCCAGAGTCAGCTGGCCGCGGTTCTCCATCATGATGTTGTAACCGAATTCGTTGCTCAGGTTTTGATAGAGCTTGACCGAGTCGCGGTAAAATTTGACGCCAGCTTCAGTCAGATAATTCGATCGAATGACCGCAGTGTTGCGCGCGGTATTCCCCCCGCCGAGATAACCCTTGTCAATCAGTGCGACATTCGTAATGCCATGTTCCTTCGCGAGGTAATAGGCAATGCCGCTGCCGTGTCCCCCGGCGCCAATAATGACGATGTCGTAATGGGGTTTCAGCGGTTTTGTCGGCGTAAAATGATGCGCACTTGGATAGTTTTGACGCAGACCGTATTTTAATAAACCAAAAGCCACACAACGTCCTTAATTTAAAAAATAGCCATCACTGATGGCAATCGCTTGATCAAACCTGACCGAATCTTCGAGTATCAGTCACCCTTGTCTGACAATCTTGATAACGCCTCTGATTACAGCTCAGTCGGTCGCGGATCAGCACCTGCGCCCATTCGTGATTCCACGGTTCCTGCCACCAACATCTCGCGCCCAAGTTCTTGCAGTCCATCCCAAAGCCACGGATTGATCTCGATGTTTGACTTCGAAATTCGCTCAAAGAGCGCGCGATGCTCATCGCTGTCTCTTCGTTCCCTCAGCTCAAAGCTCGGTTGTATCAAGTCCCGCTCGAAGGATTCCAAGTCTTTTTCCTCTCGCGTAATCAGCACTTTTGCATCGGGCCAAACAGCATCCAGGGACGCCCAGACCCCAGAGCTCACACGAACACTTTCGGTGCCAGATTCCAAACGAACCGTATGCAAGAGATTGACCTCGCCCTCAGTCCACCAATACATCCCAGCACTGCAGCCGCGCTCACACACTTTTATCAGAGACGGCAGAATAAAGGCAGGCTCACGGCAATTTTTAAAACTCGCTTGACCGCCAGCATTTCTCCAACCATTGACATAGAGTCGTTCAATGCACGGCACCAAGCCAAACAGTGCGCTCGACTCAAAACAGTCAATCACCAGGCCGTCCAACACATACTCCACTTGAGGTGCTGGCCTATTTTCAGTCCGTAATCGGGATAATGCCGTCTCCAACAACCTGAGACCTTCAAAGCCCCATCGCTCCAGCGCAAGCACACTCGCTGCAGCGCTCTCATATTCACCTTGACTGACTCCGAACGCCTCAAACGATTGCTTTAACTGCGCCAGCAGCTCGCCGCTCGAGACTCGCATCGTCAGAGCACCGGCGCTACGGGGAAGTACCATGAATCCTCGGCTCGGTCGCAATTGACATCATCAACCAAGGGCGCACCTTGAAACATGGTATTGCGAACCCACAACCTCGACTTGGGGTCAAATTTGCCAACGCCAAAAAACGACAGTTTGGCCCGCAAGAGATGCATCGGTTGGAGATTTTTATCCGAGAGATTGCCGCGTATATCGCCGTAGTGAAGTCCAGATAAGCTTTGAATACGGCGAACAATACCCAGCTGATCAGGAAATACCATCAAGAAATCCACGACCAAACTATCCGGAAAATCTGAGAGATAAGATTCCATCAAATCGCTGCAGGCTCGAACCGCAAAAGCAATCGACATCGGCATTTCCTTCTCAGCGCCCATCTCAAAGAATCGATCACCCAGCCTGGGCTCCATTTTTTCCTCAGACCGGTACCAAAACAACGCGCGATGGTCAGGTTGCTGGAAATCAATATCGAGCGCCCAATCGTAATGATCCCTGATCAACGCCAAGCATTCAGCCAGGGGAACATGGGGTTCGAGATCAAGATCCTCATCCACCGCCATCGACTCCTCTAATGGATCGACCAGCTCTGGATAAATTTCGAACAGCAGCACCTGAACCAATTCGTCTGCATCGCGTCCGTAGCGGTCTACGACGAAGCTCTGCAGAGCGGACCAACCCTCAGATCTTAACCAGGCATCAAAAGCAGGCTGCTCAAGGGCTTCAGTGAGATGCGAGAGGGACATTACCAATGTCTCGTTGCGTTCTTGCTGCTGAGCTTCACCGACCGTGGTTTCCCGCAAGTGCTGAATGACCTGTAGAACCATTGCTTTGAGGCAATTGAGCTTTTGGTCATCACAGTCGGTTTGGCTTAAAACCCGCGCTAGCGCTGTCTCCCGCTGCATCATCCAATGTGCAATCAGCTTAGGGTGCTTGATTAAAAACGGCGCCATACCCAGACCCGTGGCATTGCCAATCCCGATAAAGCGCTTAATTTCTGGCGCGATGGTCACTGCGCGATCAGGGGCTAATACCTTAGCAATATGCTCCACCTGCTCACAGGAGAAGTGACGCAGCAGATAACACGCAAACATTTCTGCAGAAAAAGGCGTTCTAAAACTACGACACGTGGACTGAACGACCTGCCAATCCGCCATTCCGAATTTGCCGCTCCCATAAACCGCTGTGGTCCGGCAAAGATAGCCGACTTTTTTCAGGCCCTCGACATCAGGCTGTTGACCCGTCGCCAAGCGCTGGACCACCGATTGAAAACTGCGGGAACTCCGATTAGCTCGAGACAGTACCAGAACATGATCATCCACACGCCCTGCTTCCTGCAAGGGCACGTTGATACGCAGGGACTTTAATTGATCCTCGGACAAGTCTCCCTGCACGAGAGCCATTGTAAGGTCCCACTGACTGCTGATCACACGATCGTTTCTCTGATCGTCAGCCAAGGCGCTTGAAAAAACGACAAACCGATAGCGTTCAGAACCCGCCTCTATTCGATAAATCGCCTCGCCATGCCCATTTTCATCCAGCTCAAACCGCTCAGCGTGAATACGCCAAGATTCGTGCGCCATCCTGCGCACTAAGGTGCGCATAAAACTCAACCGGGAGGGCTGCAGCGTGCCAAGCCTCTCCAAATCCATCACCAACGCGGCGGATCGTAAGGGCAATACTTGACCTTCTTCGGACGAAGCCGTGAGATTTAAGGCTTTGGTGACCGTCCTAGGCGTCATGCGTCTCTCTCTTCGCCTGCCTGGCTAGCAGCTCCGAACGATTCATCGAAAAATCGCAACCAGTTATTCCCCATCACTTTCCCGATATCCTCGGCGCTAAAACCGCGCTGCTCGAGGCCTGATTGAATGTTGGGCATATCAGCTGAGCTTTGAAACCATGAAGGTTGATCTGGCCAACGCTGATCGTCAGCACTGCCCTCACCGTGATCTGCAACAAAAGTCCAACGCCCGCTGCGCATCCACTCGAGCGTTTCATAGCCCCAGTTTTGACAGAGATCAGATCCGATGCCGAGATGATCAATTCCAATGACCTCAACCGTTTCTTCGATCATTTGGCAAAAACTCTCAAGGGTACAGGCGGAACCATTCTTAAGATGAAACGGATACAGACTGAGCCCCAACATGCCCTGAGTCTCTCCTAATGCTTTTAGGACAGTGGTTGATTTATTTCTGAGGGCTGGATGGAAAAATTCCGGATTCGCGTGGGTGATCGCGATCGGCCGATTGGAGAGTTCCATTGCATGCAAGGTTGAGCGTTCTGCGGAATGGGACATGTCAATCACCATCCCCACCCGGTTCATTTCTTGAATGACCTGTCGACCAAAACGCGTGATTCCCGGATCGTCATCTTCGTAACATCCAGTCGCCAAAAGACTTTGGTTGTTGTAAGACAACTGCATAAACCGCGCGCCGAGTTCGTGAAGGATTTGAACCAGGCCAAGATCATCATTAATCGGTGAGCAATTTTGAAATCCAAAAACGATGCCAAGACGGCCGGTGCGTTTGGCTTCCGCCACATCCGCCGCGGTTTTGATAGGCAATATGAGGTCTGCATGATTGATAAAATGACGATGCCAACGACTAATATTGATCAGAGTCTCGCGCAAATCTTCCCAATAAGAGACGGTAACGTGCACTACGTCGACACCGCCATCACGGGTTTTCTGGAACAGATCCCGGTCCCAATGATTGTATTGGAGGCAATCGATAACGACATCGGCACTCATAAGGTTTGCTTCCATTAACCGAGACTTGAATGGGGCCAATTTGTGCCATCCCTGGCAGGCCTGTCAAGCCTTTATGAAGTGATTTTTTAAGCCCCAGAAATGCTCAAAAATGCGCGCTCAGGGTTAGATCAGACGGCCCCGCCAAAGATCACGCTAGAGCTGGCTCAGCCGGATAGTTCGGTGATCAAATCAAGCAAACTTTGGGGCACTTCCACGCCGTGTTCGGCATGATGCGCGCGCAGATCCCCGCGACGTTCACCTGGGATGCGCACCTCATTATCCGCGGTGAGCGCGCTGAACATTGACTCAAGATGCGCAATGTAATTTTCAGACAAAAACCCTGGATCAATCGCGATGATGGTTTGTCCAACATTCGGAGGGCCGCCCTCCTCATTGGCAAACATCGACGCCTCAAAAGAGCAATTGCTGCCCGTTAAAACCCCTCCCAGCATATCCACCATCAATCCCAGTCCAAATCCCTTGGCTCCACCGACGGGCAATTGCGCACCTTTGAGCGCGGCTGCAGCATCAACAGTCGGCGCTCCGTGCTCGTCAATCGCATGACCTGGATCAAGTGGCCTACCCTCAGCCGCCGCCCGGACAATGTTGACCCGAGCGGTCGAGGCGGTTGCCATATCAAAAACAACCGGCTCACTACGACCTCGGGGAGAACCAAAGGCAAAAGGGTTTGTCCCAAAGAAGGGAACTTTGCCCCCATGGGCCGCCACAGCCTTGGATGAATTCGCGAACATCAAACTCACGAGGCCCTGCTGCGCGAGTCGTCGTACAAACCAGCCCAAAACTCCGGCTGAGGACGAACGCTGGATACCCATGAGGCCAATACCCTGGTCCTTTGCCGATGCCACTAAACGGTCCTCCCCCAGTAGATAAGCGGTGTGGCAAAAACCATGCTCAGCATCAATCAAGGTCGCGGAGGGTGACGTGCGAATGATTTTTGGCTCGGCATCCCCGAGAATCTTTCCACATTTGAGATGTTTGAGATACAGATGAACATAACCCAGACCAACGTTGCGAATGCCTTCTGCTTCTGCATCCATCAGTTCCAATGCCGCCGCGGACGCCTGATCCTGACTCGCGCCGACTCGGATCAGCGCATCGAAGCACAGCGTCTGAATCTCCTCTAATCGAAGTACGGGCATGCGGTTTCCTTATGAAGTGGGCTCGAACCCATTGTTGCAAAATCCGTCGGTCTGCGCCAAGACTCAAGAAGCCCCGCGAGAAGCTGCCTGAACCCGCATCATTGGCATTGCATCCATGACCAGCTGGCGGTTCGGCATCGGATCGCCAAACGATCCTTTGCACCTGGCTTTTGCCGCCGCCTAGAGCCTTGTGTCTGCAAAGTCCGTCACCCCGACATCGATCAATGCTGCCCCGCTGCGCTCAGCGCTCAAAATAATTGATCAAGCGAGAGCCTCAATCTTTCTCTGGATTGCATCGCAGGGCTGTGGGCCATCGGCAACAGGGTAGACGTCAACTCTTCCAAAGGCATTTGTTCGAGGACCCAAACATCTCAGACAATTCAACGCGAGTGGGAGTAATCTTCACGGGACAAAAATTTGGATCGTTCCAATCCTTCGCGCCAAAGGCCGTTAAATCGTAATCAATCGCATCCCAGGCGAGCTTTTTACCAGCATCGTCATTAACAAGTTCTGCTTTGCCCCGGACCATAACGTGCACAAAATCCGGTGGCGCCACCTGGTACTGAATATCAACCCACGGGTTTTGGGCAATTTGCGAAGCTTTTGGTGATGTTGGACCCGTGGCAAACCAGAGCACTCTCCCCGCCCAGCAAGGATGCACAATTCGAACCCGGGGTTGCCCGTCTTGGAGCGTCGCGATTGCGCACCAGATCGCTTTTTTGCTCGCTTCATCCACCGCTTTAAAAAAAGCGGTTTCTTCACTGGCTTGTATCCGTGTGTTCATTAGTACTTTCCTCCCGTAGCCACTGACGCTAAGTCTCAGCTGGCATTCGTTCTAAGATGGTTTCAAAATCGACCCGCTCCAGCCTTTTAAACGTCTTGCTAATCCAGCTCTGCATTAACTCAGGCCCACGCGCTTCACCCAGCTCAAGATGATCTTGGACCATTACCGGCGCCACCCGATGCAGCATCGACAGCATACCGACTTCATATTGCCAATTGAGCGCTGCCTCACTGACCGCCACACCGCAGCGTCCAAGCGCGACTCGATAGTATTCAATAAGACCCTCAACATCGCTTTCGGGCGATTCCAAGGGAAGCGCCGCACTTAAAAAATAGGCAAGATCCGTCCCGGCGGATCCCGTCGTCATGGTTTGCCAATCGAGAATCAGCGCATCCCCTGACTGATCGTCAAAACAAAGGTTATCGAGTCTAAAATCACCGTGGAGCAAAGTTCTTGCAACCCCGCGCTGAATTTCTACCAGAGCAATGCCATGATCCTTAATCCAATCAATCAAGGCCAATTGATGCCAGCTGAGCGTCGTGCTTTCTGACTTTTTATAGCGCTCGATCGATTGAAGGTACATCAAATGAATCAGCTTGCCCGTCATTTCTGCAGGCACAATCCAGCGAAGCGCATCGAGGGCTTCACTGTTCCAAAACTGTGCATGTAGGGTCGCCATCGCGGTCAACGCGCACTTCGCATCCTCCCTTGAGCATCCTGCGAGTTGGTCACCCATCCGGTAGTGACTCAGATCTTCGATTAACAGCACATAATGCCTAGGAAAAAGTCCCACCCAAAGATTCCAAGCCAGCGCGACCACTGCAACAAGCAACATGGGCAATCGATTTATCCGAGCAAGCCGGACCAACACTTCCTCCGGGTCATCAAATGCATCCAAAGCGCTGTAGTAGTGCGCAGGCGTACGCACGTTAAGGATTGGCTTCAGATCGCGATAGAAACGAATTTCTTTTTCATAGACACCCAGCGACTGTCCGAGCTTACGGTTTTTGAGCGGTGTCGGAATTTTAAGAATCAAAGAGCCAGGGGCACCCGGCTCAGGGCTGGAGTAGGTTGGCGTCAGGATCGCGACCAATCCCAGAAATCCGGTTTCCTCGCCAATCACACAAGCGTCCAAGCAGGTAACCTTTGCTGACGTCAATAGGCCCTGGCTCGCTAGAGCGTCAGTCAGCCAGCTTGGCGTTATATCTTCAAGCGCGAACGGAACATCGGTTTGAATGCGCATGCATCAAATCCTCGTATGAATTGAAAACTTAGCACTCGGAATCTTTCGGCACAAATCGAACCTATTGCCCCGGGGCTATTGATTGTGTCTGTTGCGTTTCCAGTGTCTCGGCGAGTCGCACTCAGATCGGTTGCGCTTTCTTAATGCGGTCTCTGGAAAGACTTCGGCGAGCATTGTTGGATTAGAAAGTTTCAGGTCAGAGCGTGTGCGAGCTACTGCACTGATGTCCGGAGCCTTTTCATCCCATCTGCTTTGCCGATAGACTGACTTCGAGCAGAGGCGCAGCATTAACCCGAGGGCCGATCTCAAACATTCACCTTCTTCCGGTACAGGAGCAACCATCATGACCCTAATTATTTCTGGCTATTTTGACTTTGAAGACAACGAGGATGTGCCCTCAATTTTAAAATCTGCGATGCCGCTCATTGAAGGCGCACTTACAGAAACGGGTTGCATTGCCTACGCTTGGACCCAGGATCACACCGTTAACAACCGAGTTTGGGTTTATGAGGAGTGGACAACCTCAGAAGCCTTAGCAGACCATTTAAACAGCCACTGGTACCGTGATATGGGCGCGCATCTGCGCAAATTTTCGCGCAAGCCCCAGGAAAAGCCGATCAAGAAATTCAGAATTGACCATGAAGAGCCGGTCTACGACGAAACTGGAACCCCTCGAGCGGATTTTTTTACGCTGCCCCAATAAGCGAAGAACGCTGATGATCGATTCTGATCCCCTGACCATCGAGGTGCTAACAACACCTTCGGCAGCTTGGTTGAGCCTGCGAGGAGCACTATGGCCACACGATGCTCGAGCCAGTCATGAACAAGAAGTGCGGCAGTTTTTAGCCGAACCCGCTCGGATTATGTCAATAGCACAACCAGTTCCCCTGTGGGCTACATTGAAGGGCTCTACGTGATCAAAACACACCGACGTCTGGGCGTTGCCAGACGACTGATTGACGCCCTCAGCGTCTGGTTTACAGCGCATCATTGCACTGAGATCGCCTCAGATACAGCGCCGTCAAATCTACCCAGCATTGCGACTCATCTTGCATTGGGCTTTGAGGAGACAGAAAGAAGCGTTTTCTTCAAAAAGCGCATAGCCCACTGACACGCAGCGATTCGATTACTGAACGACCGCTATTGACGGCCAAAAAACCCTTACAAGCCCGTAATAGCGCACAAAATTCGATTTCTATGTGACCTCTCACGACCACTGGATTTTGCTCTACAGATGGCACAGCCCTCTATATATGCGCAATAGGCGCACTAAAAACCAGCCCGGGCCGGCACCACCAACCCGCCCTCGCGGTCACCCGGCGAAATCCTCTCCAATCGACGGCACGCTTGTAATTGAGGAGGCGGGCCTATAAGTTTGAAAGCACTGCAACAATTGAGAGCGTACTTGTTTACGCCAACCATTCACTGATAGAGAGATGATGCCATGACACAATTTAACAACCTGCTTGCTGGACTCGAAGCCCAAGCTTATGCCGCCTTGCGAATCGTGACAGGGCTTTTGTTCATTTTTCACGGTTCGCAGAAACTTTTAAACTTCCCAAAGGAATTTACCTATGACCTCAGCCCATTGATGATCGCAGCGGGGGGCATCGAATTGATTGGTGGTATCTTGGTCATGATTGGCTTATTGACTCGGCCCGCTGCGTTTATTTGCAGTGGGACCATGGCGGTGGCCTATTGGATGGCACATGGAATGCGCGATCTATTCCCAATGCTAAATGGTGGCGAGTTAGCTGCGCTCTATTGCTTTGCGTTCCTATTTATCGCAACCAAAGGTCCTGGAATCTGGAGTGTAGACAAGTCCTGAAACCGGGGGGCAGCGCGCACTTGTCAACGGGGTCTTTAATTGAAGCGTTTTTAGATTGGAGCGGTCTTAGATTGAGGCATCGTTTGCGTGGCGCGTTCAGTGCGTTAACCTCCCCCGATCAGCGCTCATCATTAACCCCACCGGGATACTCTAAGCCATCGCTTCGAGCATCCCGGCGCGTTACCTTCGCGCACTTTTTTGGGTGACTGTCAGGCCCTAGGCGCGCTAAAGACAACGCCTTGATCTCGCTGATTGCTCAAATTGTAGATGCCCCTTAATCCATAGTTATCCCTCAAACTATTGGTGTTCCCCGCGCATCAACGCTGCGATTGTTTAAGGCAGGGTCCTTCCACAGCGATGAGTCCTTAACTCATGCTTAGAGGTCAAATACCATGAAAGTCTTTATTACAGTTGTCTGCAGCCTAGTCATCATCGCGACGCTCTGGGCAGTCAGCATTCCAAAAATGCAAGACCTAGGCATCCCCTATGCCAAGCCCGCCGAACCGGATTCAGAATCGATTCAGGTCACTTGGTTTGGCGTGACCACCCTCCTGATCGACGATGGAACCACACAAATTTTAATCGATGGATTCTTCAGCCGGCCCAGCCTAATGGACCTCGCGCTCGAGCGCCCGATCGAACCAGAGCTAGAAACGATTCGTGAAGTCCTTAACCGATTCTCAATTAACAGGCTCAAAGCAGTCATACCCGTTCACTCGCATTTTGATCACGCGATGGACAGCGCTGAGGTGGCTAAGCAAACCGGCGCAGTCTTGATGGGCTCAGAATCTACCGCGCTCATTGCCAAAGGCTCTCAACTGGCCGCTCAACAAATCATCGTCGTTGATGAGAAGGTCCCTTATGATTTGGGGCAATTTAAGATCGAATTCGTTGAATCAAAACATGCGCCGCTGGCAACCAATGGTCCGATCTCAGGCACTGTCACCCAGCCTTTGACCTTGCCTGCGCCCTATACAGCTTGGAAGCTAGGTAAAGCCTACACGCTCATTTTTACCCATCCTAAGGGCCGTTTTTTGATCCAAGGCAGCGCAGGCTTTATCCCAGGCGCGCTCGATGACCTTAAGGTCGATACAGTTTTTCTGGGAACCGGCGGACTGACCGGCCTGACCCGAGACTATCAAAATCAGTACCTTGATGAATTCGTTCACCAACGACGGGCTCGCACCGTTTTCACCCTTCATCACGACGATTTGTTCGGCGATTTGGGTTCGGTCGAGCAAAGCTTGATGTATCCAGAGTTTGACCGCACCTCTGCTTTTGATTTGATGCAACGGCTGCTACCAGCAGAGCTCAAGCAAATGGCGTTTGGCGTTGCGGTCGATTTATAGTCCTTAGTCCTCGGGGAATGGTTTTACACGCCCAAGATGTTGATGCCTTAGGCACTGAGAATTGCTTATTACCGATCAACCCAGGGAGATAAGCCACGTCGATTTAAGGGAAGCCACCTCCTTTTAAACGACGCCAGGTGCTTTTTTAATCGAAGCCAGGAGCTTTAGGCGGGCAGGTTAAATCGCCTTGCAAGCGCCGGTTGAATCAGGGACTGGTTTCCTCTCTCGCCAGTTCAATTAAGTGATCGACTTCGTCACTGGTTAACGACCTGAGAAAACCTTCCAACTCCGCTTTGTGATCGGCAGTCAAAGAGAGCTTTCTGATTCTCGGGTCTCGGCCGGGAGCTTCAAAGCCGCCTTGATCGTAAAAATCGATCACCGATCTAAGGGTAGGTAGTGTACCGTCATGCATGTAAGGTGCAGTAAGTGCAACGTTTCTTAAACTCGGGGTTCTAAACTTCCATCGATCCTGGGGATCCTGGGTTGCCTCATAACGGCCGAGATCGTTGGATCGACGATCATCAAAGCGTTCCATGGTCGTAATGATTCTCGAGCCTCCAACAACAAACGAGCTCGCCAGCGCGCCATTTCCCATTGACCGATGATACCCGAGACCCGTGTTATGAAATTGTTGATCCGTAAACTTCGCCTCCTTGTCCGAAACGAGATGGCAACCCGTACAACCTAGGCGTTTAAAATGGGCAAACCCGCGCTTGACTGGCTCAGACACCGCGCTTTCATCTCCCAGAAAGTACCACCGGTCAAATGGGCTGTTCGCCGCAATCAAGGAGCGCTGATAAGCTGCCAGTGCTTGTCCGAGGGTCGCTGGTGTCAACCCCTCAGGGAAGTATTCAAACTGCTGGGCGTATTCACCAATGTTTTGCAATTGCTGGATTACCCAGCCCATTGAGGGGTTAGCCATTTCACGAGAGGCCAGCAAGGGGCTCCAAATTTGGTTCTCTAAAGAAAACTCTCGGCCATCATAGAAGAGCGTTTGATAGAGCCCCACATTCAGCAAGGTCGGCGCGTTACGTTCAGTGACTTGTCCCTCGAAACCCACCGAGGTTTGTAATTGATTCTGAGCAAAGCCTTGCTCAGGGATGTGACACATCGCACAGGAAAGCGTATTGTTAAATGATAAACGGCGGTCAAAAAAAAGTTGCTGGCCAAGTCGCACCAACCTGGGATCGTCGTCAGACTGCAATCCAGAGAGTCCTAAATTGGGCTGAGCCATCGCAATCTGGCAGCACATTGTCGCCAACACACTCACAAAAAAAATGCGGTAAACTAAGATTTGCATCGCCATAGGCGACCATTGTACGCTCTTCATGGTAAGGATAAAGGATACCTACAATGAAAAAATTCATAGCCTTGGCCGCTATGGCCCTACTGAGCCCATTCACCGTCGCCGATGAGACTTGCATGTCTCCTTATATGGCGAAAATTGTGGGACAAGAGGACTTTGTTTACGTCTGGACACTGGGCGTCGAGGGTATTGGCGATGAGCAAGATAAACTCGTCACCGTTGCCGTCAATCCAAACCGAGATAACTACGGCGAGGTTGTCAGCTCACTTTCCGTCGGCGGGCGCAATGAGGCGCACCATTCTGGCTTTACCGACGATCGACGCTACTTGTGGGCAAGCGGTCTCGATACCAACAAGATTTTTATTTTTGATGTCCACTCGGACCCAGCCAAACCCAGCTTGCATAAAACCATCGACGACTTCGTCGCTAAATCGGGTGGCGTTGTCGGGCCGCACACGTCCTACGCAATGCCTGGTCGAATGTTGATTACCGGACTGTCTAATGAGGCGGATCATGGCGGCAGAACTGGGATGGTGGAATACACCAACGCTGGTGATTATATCAAGACCTACTGGATGCCAAGAGATGGCGCGCTCAATGGCGCCGTCAAGTCAGGAAAGTATGCGGATGGCTATGGATACGACGTCCGGGCGCTGCCCCGACGCAACATCATGATGACGTCCTCCTTTACCGGATGGAACAACTACATGATGAATCTTGGCGCCATGATGAGCAGCCCTGAAGCCATGGCCAATTTCGGCAACACTGTGGTTGTTTGGGACCTTCATACAAAGCAACCCAAAAAGGTCTTGGACGTGCCTGGCGCGCCGTTAGAAATACGATGTGCTTGGGGTTCGCAGAACAACTATTGCTTTACAACAACAGCCCTGACTTCCGAGATCTGGCTCATCTATGAGGCTGACAACGACTGGCACGCTAAAAAGGTTGCCGATATTGGCGATGCGTCTAAGATTCCACTACCGGTTGATATCTCCATTACTGCCGATGACAGTAAGCTCTGGGTTAATACTTGGAATGATGGCATGACCCGCCTTTTCGATATCTCAGATCCTAATGCACCCAGTCTTGTCAGCGAGTACTCTATTGGAGAGCAGGTCAACATGGTCTCCCAAAGCTGGGATGGTCAGCGCCTGTACTACACGTCATCGCTGCTCGCAAACTGGGACAAAACAGAATCCACGGGCAAAGATCTCCAGTATTTTAAGATTTATACCTACGATGGTGAAGTGCTCGAGCATCAGCTCACCATTGACTTTCTAGCCGAAAAACTGGGATATCCTCACCAAATGCGGTTTGGCGCGTATTCTTTGTACGGACAAAAAGCGCCTCAAACACCAAGGAAGTTTGCGGGGCTGGAATGAGATTTTTTCTAGGGGCTTTGATGCTCATGTGCATCAAAGCCTATGGCGCAGCGCCGCATCACATGAGCGCACCGGCTGTGCCCTTAGCGCCGGGCTATGGCCCACTCGGCTATGATCTGCCCCCTGCAGGGAGTTATGAGCGTCCACCTTTAGGCCTGGCCAGCGATGGCCCTGTCATTGATTCCAAGGGTCAAAGCACGAGCCTGCATCAACTCATGGACGAGCGCATTACCCTGCTGAGCTTCATCTACACCTCCTGTAGCGACGTCAATGGCTGTCCTCTCGCCAGTTTTGTCTTAAACCGGGTGTTCAAAAGGATCGCCAATGATCCCCGCCTGGTTGATAAGGTCCAATTACTCTCTCTCAGCTTTGACCGAATGAACGATACCCCGGCTGTATTGTCGAATTACGCCACCCGATTTGAGGCAAAGAACCAACCTAACTGGCGATTTTTAACGACACCCTCAGAACCCGCCCTTAGGAAAATACTATCGGACTACAATCAGTTCATTATTGAAGACACCAATGAGCAAGGCGAGAAAATCGGCAGCATTTCGCATCTGCTGCGAGTTTATTTGATCGATTCAGACCGCCAAATTAGAGAAATCTATTCAGTATCATTTCTTCATCCTGATATTTTGATTCAGGATATCCTCACGATTGATCAAAACCCTCAGCAGCCAATCGCAAACGCGTCCAGTGACTTTTGAGGTCGAGCACCGACTAGCCGCGGAGAGTCGGGTCCGAGATTTCTTTCAGGCTTGCCCGACCTGTATCATGATGGTCAACGGCTAATCGAATGGGACTACCTTTATGCGCTTAATGATCGGCTTCTTCTTTGGAATGCTTATCACCGTTGGATTCTATGAGTTCGGCGATTCCGTTTCGTTACCCTCCGGCAGTATTGCGCAACAGGCTGAGGAGACTGTCCAAGAACTTGAGCTGTCGGTTAAATCGAAGATCACCGAGACGGTACAAGATGTTGGGACATCGGTGGGCGCCCTCGGAGAGGCTGTTCCTGAGGTCGATTACACGTTTTATGACAATTTTTTTAAGTCGACCGTGACACTGATCGAGGGTGCCTATGACATGCCACTCAAAGACCCTAACCGATCTTACTATGTGCAAATCGGCTCGTTTTCAGATCTGGAGCGAGCCCAAAGCTTTCGAGGCGGCGCCATATTAGATGGCTATTCCAGTCGCGACATTCAGGTCGAATCGAGCAAGACACATCACCGGGTTGTCATTGGTCCTTTCGCAGAAAGCGCGCTCGCAGAGGCTGCGGAGGACTGGGCAGTTGAGCACCATTACAGTGCATTGCGTTTGACGCGATCATCCGTCAAACCAGAAGCATAGTTTAAACGACCTAAGAAAGACTAGTGAGAGCTGCCCCTGCGTGCAGCCTTGCTCTTGGTGCTGGTCTCATCCTTGGCTCAGATCAATCCCCAGCGATTAGGTATCGAGTTATTTCTCCAATCAGCTACAGGCGCTCAGCCAGCTTCGGATCAAACCTCATCGGTGGATCTAGACAAGCGGCCCGGAGCGGACCCTCTCTTCATCGATATCAGTGCAACCCGAGAAAATTAAGATAGCATTGCGCGCTCAGCACAGCCGGCCTGTGACACCTGATTCAAGCTCTATCCTATCGACATAATCTCGCAACAGTGGATACTCCATGGCAATCTTTGTAAGCCAGGTCTCAGGTTGATTATCGAGTATCCCGGAGAGCATTCCAGCCAGGGTGAAATCGAACACGGTTATTCGATGTCCTGTGAGGTAAGGATTGACAGACAACGCATCACTAATGGCCTTGAGGTCTCTTCGTGCAAAACCCTGCTGCTACTCGAAGGCGTGTTTTCCCAACCCATGCAGCATCAGGGTTTTAGCCATGCGTCGCCGCTCGCTATTTGCCACGACGCTGCGAACGAGACCCGGCACAAAGTGAAAAAAATCCCGTACCACGTTGTGAAACCATTCATCATCGAGCCAGCGACTGGCGACCATCAACCAGTACAGATGGTCTTCTGCCAAGCGGGTAAACGCGAACCCTATTCCTCGCTCAGCATCACTCAGGTCCCCATAAATTTTGCCTTGGCTGACTGCATCAAGATGACTCAAAATCAATTCAGAATCCGACAGCGTTTGTCCGTCTTCCAAAATTAAATACGGCATCTTCCCTTTTGGAGCTGTCCGCGGATCGTCTGCCTCGATCAGCTCGAATTCGAATCCAAAGTAGGTCATTGTCATTTCGGTCTTGAGACAGAAAGGGCTGACATTTCTCAAGCCGAAGGCGCCTCCGAGCGTTACCAGCTTCATCATCGTTATTGCTCCTGGCTCAAAACATCGTATTGATCACGCCCTGGATCGACTAAGGCGATCGCCCGCACTACTCTGCCAAATACCGAGATCTCAAATGGGCTAGAAAGGGCTCGGTCGTCAGCGCTTGGCCCGTCGCATTAACAAGCACCTCATCAACCGACACCGAGCTACCCAAATGGTGCACATGCTGTCTAAGCCAGGCGACGAGTTCTGTGAATTGACCGCGACCGATCTGAGCTGGGATTTCGGGAATCGCCACACGCGCCGCCGCAAACAATTGCGCGGCCATCATGGCGCCGAGCGTGTACGTTGGAAAATACCCAATCAAGCCCGATGGCCAATGGACGTCCTGAAGCACACCATTTTCAAAATTACCAACGGTTGAGATTCCGAGATACGTCGTCATTTTCTCGTCCCAAGCCGCCGGTAAGTCATCCACCTCCAGCGACCCCTCAAGCAACGCTTTCTCGAGCTCATAACGGAGAATGACGTGCAATGGATAGGTTGCTTCGTCGGCATCGACTCGAATATATCCTCGTTTCACCTGAGTCACATGGCGATAGAGGTTATCGGTGGACCAGGCGGGTTCATTGGCACTGTGACCAAACGACTCGGCCATGATGGGTGCCGCAAATTCAACGAAATTCAACGACCGACAGGCCTGCATCTCCATCAGCAACGACTGACTCTCATGGGTACCCATCGACAGCGCTTCGCTGACGGGTTGCGAGCGCCAAGCAATGGGTCGACCTTGCTCATACATCGCATGACCGGTTTCATGGATCACGGCAAACAGCGATTGCAAAAAATCATTCGAATTGTACCGAGTCGTCAAGCGAACATCCTCGGGAACGCCGCCGCAGAAGGGGTGATGAGAGGTATCGAGCCTTCCGTGTTCAAAGTCAAATCCCATCGCATTCATAATGGTGAGCCCAAGCTTTCGCTGTGCAGTCGTTTCAAACTGATTACCCAAGG
>Ga0315331_10000953_pt1 | contig 21273 bp, 15 predicted proteins | sample M160m34915metaG_FD_203456 | JGI IMG/M metagenome (GOLD analysis project Ga0315331, IMG submission 203456) | Ammonia-oxidizing marine archaeal communities from Monterey Bay, California, United States - M1 60m 34915 | ecosystem: Environmental > Aquatic > Marine > Intertidal zone | place: USA...
TTAGTCATGGAAAGGATTTGCTGGGCGAATACGACGTGCAGAAAGACAGGACGGATGAAACGTTTCAGCATCGAGTTCGCCTGCGAGCGGGAAGTATCCAGCTTGCCGTTGCGTTTCTGAATGATGCTTACGACCCTGATGCCGGAAAAGACAGAAATCTTGCGGTTCGAAGTATCTCTGTGCACGGTCCGATCGACGGAGGAGTGGTTGCGTATCCCGAAGCGCACAGGCGCTTCGTTATTGCCCGGCCGGGCAACGGACTGGACGTGACTGCTGCCGCGCGACAGGTCTTGAGGCCAATTCTTGACAGAGCATTTAGACGGCCGGTATCGGAAAATCAGCTGGAGCGATATGCATTTCTTGTTCAGACGACCGTTGACGAAATGGGCGAATCTTATGAAACCGGGCTGTCGATGGCCCTGCAGGCAATGCTGGTCGCTCCGGAGTTTCTGTTTCGCCTGGAGACCGAGCCGGCACCCGGTCAATCAGAGCGGCGACTGGATGATTTCGAGCTGGCATCGAGAATGTCGTACTTTCTGTGGAGCAGTATGCCGGACGAGGAACTGTCTGCACTGGCTCGTCGGCGTGAGTTGACACGTCCGGAAACGCTGCGGCAGCAGATAGAAAGAATGCTGCACGACGACCGTGCCGAAGCACTGGTGGATAATTTTGCGGCGCAGTGGTTGAATCTGCGAAACCTGGAAAACGTAAGCCCGAACGCTGACCTGTTTGAATCGTTCAATGATGAGCTGAAGCACGATATGCGTCAGGAAACTGAATTTCTGTTTCGTACGGTGCTGCAGGAAGATCGCAGCATTGAAGATCTGCTGTCGGCAGACTTTACTTTTGTGAACAACAGACTGGCTGAACACTATGGAATTAGTGGTGTCGAGTCTAAGGAATTTGAACGTATTTCACTGGCTGGTACCAATCGTTCTGGCGTGCTGACTCATGCCAGTATCCTGACATTGACATCCAATCCGGATCGTACCAGCCCGGTTAAACGCGGTAAGTGGATCATGGAGAACATTTTTGGTGAAGCCCCGCCGCCGCCGCCGCCAGGCGTTCCTGAGCTCGAAGAAGCCGCTAAGGCGGCGCCCGACGCGACTTTGCGAGAACAGCTGGCCAGGCACCGGGAGGATCCGGGTTGCGCCGCGTGCCACCAACTGATGGATCCGCTTGGCCTTGGGTTTGAGAACTTCAACGCGATTGGTCAGTGGCGGATTGAGGACGAAGGCCGGGCCATAGATGCTTCGGGCAGCCTGCCATCGGGGGAGTCGTTTGACGGCCCCTTGCAGCTGATATCCATCGTGAGCCGCCGACGAGAAGATTTCTTTCGCACAATGTCAGAGAAAATGTTAGTCTACGCAGTTGGGCGGGGTGCTGAGTACTATGACAAATGCACCGTTGATCAGTGTCTGGAACTGCTGCATCAAAGGGGCAATCGATTCTCTGCATTGGTTGAGGCTATCATTCTGTCCGATCCTTTCTTAAAGAAACGTGCAGCAGTGACCTCCACGACCCCCAGATAGCCCGGCCCGCCCGGCGTCAGATTTGGAAGTTCAGTATTTCTCACCCACAGCCGCTTTGGCTGGCCGAGTCTCCTACGGTTTGGAATTCAGGTAAGGCGTCTCCGATGATATCAAGCTACATTAATCGCAGAGCCGTTCTTCGCGGTGCCGGTACAGCACTTTCGCTGCCCTTTCTTGACATTATGCACCCGGTCTCGGCCTCGTCAAAGGCAGCCGTTGCTCCTGCCCGCATGGCGTTCGTATTTTTCCCGAACGGTGCGATCATGGACCGCTGGAAACCAACAGGTGATGGCGCCGAATTTGAACTGGGTGAGACACTTAAGCCGTTGGAGTCGCACAAGAACGATTTATTAATCATGACCGGGTTGACTCAGCATCACGCCCGAGCCAACGGCGACGGCGGCGGTGATCATGCTCGCAACGCCAGTGCTTTCCTGACCGGAGCCCAACCACGAAAGACGTCCGGCGCGGATATCGAGGTTGGCGTTTCTGCCGATCAGGCCGCCGCCAGGCTGATCGGTGCTCAGACCCGATTACCGTCACTGGAGTTGGGTATCGAACGCGGGCGAAATGCCGGCAACTGTGATTCGGGCTACAGTTGTGCCTATTCAACCAATATCAGCTGGAAGTCGCCCAACACTCCGACCGCAAAGGAAATCAATCCGCGTCTTGCATTCGAAAGAATTTTCGGCAGTCGGGAAGCTGCGGCTACTCAGGAACGCCGTCAACGATTCCGCAAAAGCATTCTGGACTTTGTCTCTGAAGACGCCAGACGGCTACAGGGAAAACTTGGAGGTACTGACCGACATAAGCTGGACGAATACTTTACCAGTGTGCGAGAAGTTGAGCAGCGAATTGATCGAGCCGGCCATCTGCGCCCTGACGACATTCCGGAGGTGGACCTTCCTGCCGGTGTGCCGACCGATCTTTCAGAGCACCTGCGCCTGATGTATGACATTATGCTGCTGTCCTTTCAGACCGATTCGACACGAATTGTCTCGTTTATGGTTGGAGACGCGGGCTGCAATCGGACCTACCGTGAAGTCGATGTCAAGGGTGGACATCACCAGTTGTCGCATCATCGAAACGACGAGGAAAAGATGGACCAGATTGCAAGGATTGATAAGTTCCTGGCGGAACAGTTCGCTGATTTTCTGACCCGCATGAAGTCCGTCCGTGAAGGTGACAGCAATCTTTTGAATAACAGCATGATTCTGTATGGCAGCGCAATTTCTGATGCTAACAGACACGATCATCACGACCTCCCAATTGTCGTGGCGGGTCGGGGAGGTGGAAAGGTCAGCACCGGTCGAGTAGTCCGCCACCCTGGCGAAACTCCGTTGAACAACCTGTTGCTGGCGATGGCTCATGGAGTCGGCGCAGACCTGGACGAACTCGGGGACAGTACCGAACCGTTGAATCTGTCATAGTCGGGGTGCGGGCTGCGCTGCGTTTGGGCATTCCTGCGGGGTTCTGCAGCTTTTGTTTCGGCGGGACTGCGCCGGGCGGTGTTCAACTGCCGCGACTCTGAGTCAACTGCCGGCAGTGCTTGCAACGTAAGTGTGCCCATGGCCTGGTGCTGCAACACATCGCGCTGTTAATGGTTCGGGGCTGACCGGTTCAATGCCGGATCTGTTACCGGTCAGCGCGCAATATCAACCGTTGAATGCTGTGGAGAACGCGGCTATGGTCGCCTCAGATTCGACGGTTTCCAACCCGTGTTAAATTGAAATGCTGAATCGACAGGTGCCATGGTGCCGGGCCTGGGCTGTGTCGCGCCGCCCGCAAACGGATCAACGGTGCCGTTCGTTGAACCTTCAAAACCGACGAAGGGATCACCGGCCGTTGACGTTCCGTTGTCCACCGAATTGAACGTGGGGGGCTTCGGGGCGAGATCCGAACTGGAGGTCATTGTTGACGGAGACACGTCAGGCAACGGCGGTGATTGTGGCTCCGACAGCGTTGCAGTATTGGGTCGTGACACCGAATTGCCGAAAGGGGGGCCTTTGCCGATGGGAGGATTTATTGCGGCATTCCCGTGGGGCGACGGAATGTTCTGTTTTGTTGATCGAATCAGCGGAGTCGCGGTATTGGCGACACTTCCTCCGAATTCTTCGACGTTCGGTGACGGCAACGTGGGGAGACCCTGGTCATCCGCTGTCGTGCTCACGGTCTGGCTGACCTGCTGTATTTGGCCGGGGAAAGCCGGGGCTGCAGGCAGTCGCGCTTGGCTGTTCCATTTCTTATGTTGCAGGGAAGCCCAGTCAGAGAAGTCTTCCTTAACCGTTGTGGGCGTATCATGTTCGGCCATGGATGCCGTCCGTTTCTCAGCGAATGCCCCGAATCCGGCGACGCTTGTGCCTGGGTCGGGTCGCTTAGGTGCCGCCGGCATCGTCGGCGTTGAACTCTCAGGCTGAATCCCGATGAAATCTGACAGTGACGGACCGTTTGCTGCGGGCACGGCCTCACGAGGTCCTGTCGCTTTGATTGCTTCCAGTCGGTTGCCGGCGGTGGACGTTCCGGATGCCGCATCGATCCCGTTGGCTTCGCGTAGAAAACCATATTCGGCTGCTGCCGTTGCCGTGTCAGCTATCGAAACACGCCCGGCTGTGGTGTCGTTATCGAATGACTCAGTTGAGGCGGTTACATCGTCGTCGGAACCGGATCGGCTGACAAACGGATCTCGCAGCAGCGCATAATCGCGGCGAGTCAGATCACGAAACCTTGAGCATCCTGGAGCGCACGCGAGCAGCAGCAGGATAACGATCATATGCCAACGAAATTTCATCGCAGCTCCTCCACGACATTCATGCGAACGAACCCTGATTCACTGGTTCGTTCAATAAGTACGATTTGTATGTTTCGGGCAGTCGTGCCCACTTAACAAAGGCATTAACGATTGACAGGCAGTGCCTGGCTGAATGGTCATGATGTGATCGCATTATGTCAGCCAGCCGGGACTGAACATTATTTATTGTCTGGTGATCAATCATTACCGGAGTCACGACTTTCCAGCACTGCTGCCTGGTGATAGCGACGATTAAAAATGTCCGGATCAAATGCGTCATGCCGCGTGGCCACGACTGCGTCCTGAACGAACCTGGTGTCCTGTGCCGTTCTGTGATCTTTAGGTGAGTCTATGGTTTCTTCCCCGTGCGGCACGCCGCGACTTACAGCGCCTTTGTGCTTTGTTGTCGCCGGCTGGCCGGTGTGCGGGGACGGCTGTGACGGTGCGATTTCCTGAGCGACGGTAATGACCCATTTTCGCAGTGCGGCAGCCTGGCGACCACCGCTTTGGCCCGGAAAGAGCAGCTGCCGAGAATTTCCATGGAGACCCTTTGTCGCCGTCAGAATTGGACTCTGTGACGGATTCGTTGTGTCAATGTGATTCAGAATTGCCGCCAGATTCTGCTCTGCAATTCGTGATGTGGACCCACCCCTGATAGAAACGACTGAAAAGGAATTCTGACGGGCACCATGGCAGCGGGCATTGCCACATCTGTTAACAACAATCGGTTGTACCGTCTGCGTGAACATTCTGGCCAGCGACTTGGGCAGGCCCCCCAGTGACCGTCGTTCCGGCATCATGCTCGGATGATTGAGTGTCACTGTGTCGTACCGGGAGGCGCCACCGGGAGAAACCTGCTGGCCGCCTGCAGTGGTGATGCTGGTGCGTTGTTCGCGTACAAGGGCCTCCAGCATCCGCTTTGCGTCGTTGCGATTGGGGTCAAGGTGGAGTGCATCAAGAACCTCTTTTCGAGCTTTTGCCGGCATTGCGTTTGCCAGGCACCATTTGGCCAGTTGCATATGGGTATTCGGAGTATGTTCGTTCAGTGAGTTTCTCATGCGCCGGTAGGCGTCGTCCATACTTTGAGCCTGAAACCGAACCTGCTCACTACCGATAAACATTCGTCCGGCAGGCAACTGTACGTCGTAACCACCTGTTCGCGGTGTCAATTGTCCGCTCACCACACGTCCGGAATTCAACACCAGTAACGCCTGATCGTCACCGGTGTTGCGGCGCAGCGGCAGTTCGTCAGACGACAATGTCTTGTCGTGCAGTAAGACGATTGCGATTAGGCTGATCAGCCTCAGCATGGCGGACAGGCAGCTGAAACCAGGAACGTGAACTCAGAAACCGGTGCGATTTGAGCACCGGACCGCGAAAATTAGCGGTGAACGTCAGACTGGGTCAATAGGAGGTCGGGGTGTCGCGATGCAGAATCGCCCGCCCTGCGGCACGTACCGTCTGGTGTCCGGGCGTCTTTGCCTGCGGTTCTGCCGCATGCGGCAGAATTTGCCGGAACTCATCTCATCGCTGGGGATTCACAGATTGTTGGGAGTCCCGACGCACGCGATCGCTTCGGCAAGGATTTCAGCGAAATGCATCACTCTCATGTCGTGCTTCCGGCGTCGGATGATGCCGTCAAGATGCATCAGGCACGACATGTCGCCGGCAGTCAGTACATTGGTGCCGGCTTCAAGATGATCCTGAATTCGGTCTTCACCCATCATGCAGGAGACAGCCTCTTCAGCAACGGCAAACGTGCCGCCGAAGCCGCAGCACTCGTCCTCACGCTTAAGCTGCGAGAACGAGATGCCCGCCAGTCCGCTCAGAAGGTCTTTTGTCATGCCCGGGCGTTCGGTCATGGCCTCAGAAGATGCAGACAGCCGTAATTCCCGCAACCCATGGCAACTTTGGTGAAGACCAACCTGATGATCAAACCGCCCTTCGATTCGTTCGACCTTCAGCACATTCACCAGGAATTCGGAAAGTTCCAGTGTACGCGACCGGACGGTGTTCGCGCGGAGGTCGGTTTCGTCGAAAAACGATTCGTAGTGATTTCGGACCATCGACACGCAACTGCCGGACGGCGCCACTACATAGTCATACCCGTCAAAGACTTCGACGAACTTTTCAGCCAGTGGTTTCGCTTCGGGCATACATCCGGAGTTCGCCATGGGTTGCCCGCAGCAGGTTTGTGCTTCGGGAAACTCATGTTCCACGCCAAAATGTTCCAGCAATCGAACCGTGGACATGCCGACCTGAGGATAGAACTGATCGACATAGCACGGAATGAATAATGCAACTTTCATAGGTTCCTGATATCGATGTCTGTTCAGCCGGGGATAAGCGACCTTTTACGCACTGCCGTCTGTTGAATAATCGTTTCGTCAACGGTGATTCCCAGCCCCGGGGCCGTTAGCCGACTGGCTCGTCCACCGTAACGCATGGTGAGGTCTTCTTTCGTGACAGAACGTCGTACCAGAAAGCGATCGTAACTGCCTTCAAGGTAACGAATCTGACCGATATTGCAGGCGAATTGGCGCCCTGCCGCTGACAGAATTCCAGTTTCTCCGACCTGACAGCCGAGTTGGTAGCCCAGGCCGTGCTGTCGCGCCATTGCCGCCAGTCGAACACAGGGGATGATGCCTCCGCATTTGGAAATCCTCAGATTGAACAGGTCGCAGGTTCCCGCAGCGATGGCACGCAGGGCGTCTTCTTTACAGCACAACGATTCGTCCAGCATGATGGGAGTCGAGATGGATGACTTTACATCGGCAAGTCCCTGCACCTGAGAGTGCGGTACCGGCTGCTCCAGACACGCGGGATTGAACGAGACCAGCGCCTTTATTCGTTGGACAACGTTGTCGCAATTCCACGCTTCATTGGCATCCAGACGCAGGTCGACAGTCTTTCCCAGTATCCGACGTGCCCGCCCTACGCTGATCACGTCATCAATGCCTGGTGTGCCGACTTTGATTTTGACATGTCGAAACCCAAATATTTTCATCTTCAGAGGTGAACGCCACTGGCGGAGTCCGGTCGCTGCCGTAATGACTCCACTGTAGTGTACGTCTTCGCGGGGAGCGAACAGTTCGACGGCCTCAGGCAACTCGCGAATCACCTCGCTAACTGAACAGTCCGCTGACTGACAGACAGCGTCCAGCAGCGCCAGTTCCAGAGCACAGCGCACGGAATTGCCGAAACATTCTCGTGCTGTGATGCCGGGATCAGCAGGTACGTCGGGCAGACTCAGATCAGTCAACGCCCGCACCGCGTCTGCTGGTGACACCAGGCATACATCTGCCAGTTGTGCGAAGTCCGTGGCCTGAAGATGTCGCCACACGCTGCCAATCGATTCTCCTGTGACGTAAGGCCGCGGCAGGCCTTCCCCCCAGCCAACGCTTCCGTCGGTCAGTTCGCAGCGAACGAATAACGTGTCATTGTTTCGCCGTGTGTATGACGCATGACGAATCGCTGTCTTCAGCGCGATGGGCACTTCAAAGGCTGTCAGGGAACGAATCTTCACCCAAACAGCCCGTCAATCACAGTCCCGGAAGAAATGGGGGTCGGGCGTGTCAGTCGAGGAAAATACGTCGTGTGTGGATTAATTCCAAGAGCGTGATAGATGGAGGCGCCAAAATCTTCCGGTGTCCATGGTCGAGTCATTGGCCGGGCTCCCTTGGTGTCGGTCGCTCCGATCACAGCTCCTCGGTTAATTCCGGCACCAGCCAGCAGAGCACATCCGGCTGCCGGGTAGTGATCGCGTCCGGCATACTTGTTGATCTTTGGCGTGCGGCCGAATTCGCCCATGGCGACCACCAGTGTCGTGTCCAGCAGGCCACGTTCATCCAGATCATCCAGCAGTGCCGATAGTGACAGGTCCAGTTGCGGCAGGTTTCCAGGTCCGTCGTAATTGTGCCATTTGTAGCCGTTCGGAACATTGCCCGGTGTGCGACGAAACGACATCATGGAATCGAACAGCAGGTGATGGTTGTCCCAGGTTCCGTTTGTTTTGGCGTTGCCAAACAGCCCGCCCTGAACGGCATGATTGATGGTGACAAATCGTGCACCGCCTTCAATGAGTCGGCGCGCCAGCAGAACTCGTTGCCCGTAAATATTGGCCCCATAGCGTTCGCGAACTTCGTCCGGCTCTGCGTCAAGATTTGTTGCTTTCCGCATGACATCAGTTGTCAGCAGTGCGACGGCTTCCTTTGAAAACCTGTCCATTGACGCCAAGCCCGCGTCGGATACATCGACGTAGCGTTCCAGGTTGTCCAGCTGGGTCAGCATGGAACGACGATTTTCGAAACGCGTCGGCTCCAGATTCAGCCGGCCAAACGTATCCTTTGCCGCGGCGGGATCGTTCTCAACGTTGAATGCCGCATGTGACGGGCCGAGATACCCCGGCGGATCTGTATACCGCGCGGCAACGGGCAGTCCAAAATGCGCCGGTACACCGGCCAGCTGATTACCCCGCAGGGCCGAAACCAGACAGCCGAAGTTCGGGAAATGCTGTCCGCCGGCGCCCGGATAGACTCCACTGGCAACGTGTTGTGAACCTGTACTGTGGGACCCGCTCTTCCCCTGCCACGACCGCACAATGGCGACTTTGTCCATGCGCTGTGCCATCAGTGGCAGCTTTTCACAGATGAACGTGCCGGGGACGTTTGTACTTATGGGATCCCACAGGCCCCGAATCTCTGACGGCGCGTCCGGCTTGGGATCGAACGTCTCAAAGTGACTGGGGCCACCTGCCAGAAACAGAAAGATACAGGAGACATCCCTGGTGCCGCCTGTCGCAGCGGCGTTCAGAAACTCGGGCAGTCCCAGACCGAACATACCGACACCGACCTGCAGTGCCTGTCGGCGAGTGACATTCCGTTCTGTTGCACGGTGCATCCGGTTCATGGGAAATCCTTGTAACGCAGGCTTTGATAAACGTCGAGCGATTCAATGCCCGGTCCGTTCACAGAAATCAGCCGGATTCGTCCGCACCGGTCTTGGCGTTCCTGGCAGGTTCAGCTGCCTTCGCCTTTTCTGTGCTCTGTTTCGAATCAGTGTTCTTCGCGGTGTCCGCCGTTGCCGCACCATCTTTATGGTGGTCAGGCTTGTCGTCCGTCAGCGGTACAGAATCCATCTTGTTTTTAGTGGCAGTGGCCGATTTTTCAGGGGCCGTGTCATCACGTCTGGTTCGCCTCGCTTTCTTGTCTTTGGCCGCGTGAGACTTGCGTTGCGATGCCTTGCTTGTGCTTTCCCCGGCGTCCTGCGCCGGTGCCGCGCGGCCATTCGACTTTCTGTGTGCCGCTGCCTGTTTCTGCTTGACCAGCAGTTCTCGGGTTTCTCTGACCATTCGGACTTCTTCAGTCCGCAGTGCTGCCACCATCTCATCGACCGTCTGCCAGCGATCTGCAGGGTTGGCCTCAAGCCCCATCATGATGACCTCCGCGATCTTCGGGTCGATCCGGGGGACAAGATCCGTGATTGATACCGGCGGTAGATTGATGTGCTGCAGTACGGCGTCCAGCGTCATCGCGGCTTCCCAGGGGTGACGCTTGGTATACATTTCGAAACACGTCACTGCGTAGCTGAACACATCGACTCTCAGATCCGTTGGCTGTCGCTTGATCAGTTCCGGTGCCATGTAGTTGGCAGTGCCGGTGCGATTGCCGGGTTTTCGGAAGTCAGACGTGTCCGGAACGGTAAGGCCGAAGTCGATCAGCTTCACCTGGTTGTCCTCGGTGATCATAATATTGCGAGGACAGACATCGCGGTGAATCCATTTGTTTTCGTGAAAGTGACTGAGGGCCTCACCAATCTGAATCATGTATCGGAGTCGATATCGTCGCATCTGATCGGACTGCAGATCGACCAGCAGACTGAGCCCGGAACCTTCCACATACTCCATCACCAGGAACATTTCATCTTCGAGTGTCCAGCCGCATTCGATCGTACGTACGATGTTGGGATGTTTCAGTGAGAGGGCGATGTCAGCTTCGGTCGGTTTGTTCAGCCCCGGGAAACGCGACTCGTACCGCTCAGTTTTCTCTTTGTCCAGAATCTTGATGGCAACGAAACGTCCGTTGATTTCGTCATCGGCGCGCCAGACCCGCGACATACTTCCCTGCCCGACACGTGCGATAAGGTTATATCGCTTGGACAGATCGACTTTCTCGTGTTGCTCCGGCTGATCACCGAAGAGATTCTTGAACATGCTCATGGGCTGGTTCCGCTGTCGACCAATTCACTGGCGCGTTATCGACTGCTGCTGTCAACTGTGTTACATACAGTGTCGGTCGACCCGCCCCGCAAAGTCAAGCCAAGAGAATTACGTCAGCACGTTCTGCCCTGTCAGCTGTTGTCTGCCGCGTGACGTGGCCTAATGGACGCAATAGTCGATGATTCTGGCTAACTCTGTCCGCATCTGTGCTCGATGGACAATTCGATCCACAAAGCCATGTTTCAGCAGGAATTCACTGGTCTGAAATCCATCGGGCAGATCGATTTTGCACGTAGCCTGAACTACTCGGGGTCCTGCAAATCCGACCAGTGCATTCGGTTCGGCGATAACAACATCACCCAGCGACGCAAAGCTGGCTGCGACTCCACCCATCGTTGGGTTCGTCAGTACCGAAATGAACAGTCCGCCGGCCTTGCGAAATCGTGCCAGAGCTGCCGATACTTTGCCCATCTGCATCAGGGAAATAATTCCTTCGTGCATCCGGGCCCCTCCGCCTGAACCGCTGACAATGATAAGTGGCAACGATTTCTCAGTTGCCTGTTCCACAGCGCGGCAGAGTTTTTCACCGACAACAGATCCCATGCTCCCCATTATGAACGAGGAATCCGTCATGCCGAAAACCAATGGTCGCCCTCGCATATAGCCGCGGCCCACCGTACAGGCTTCCGTCATTCCCGTACGTTTCTGTTCCTGAACAAGTCGTTCACTGTACGCTATACGATCTGCGAATTTAAGCGGATCGACCGGACGCAGGTCGGCATACCATTCTTCAAAACTGTCGAGATCCAGCAGCTGCTGAATACGACTGGCCGTTGGCACATAGAAATGATGATCACACTCAGAACAGATGTTCAGATTTTCTTCCACCTGGTTGCGAAACACGGTAGCTCCACAGCCATCGCATCTCAGCCAGAGGCCCTCGGGCACTCCTCGTTTCGGGCGTTTCATATCCTGCAACCAGGTTCGTTGTCCGGACTTGTCAGTCGTTGTCATGTTGTTGTTTCCAGGGATGCCGGTTCAACAGCAACTTCCGCGGCGTCACTGGACTGAACGGAATCCAGAAACCGAGAGGAATCGAAGCTGTCCGTCTCAAAAAATTCGACGGCCGCACGATCGTTCTCGCCGCACAAGCACGCACCGACACTCGGGCACCGCGCTTCCAGTGTGCATCGAATCACAGTTGCAATCGGGTCAGACGCGACCACCGCAAAGACGTCGTATTTACGAATGGCCTTCTTGAACACTTTCTGCAGGCGTTGACACGCCTCACTCAGTGTCTCCCCCTCCGGCGGGCAGATTGTTTGAGGTTTCTCTCGGCCGTTTCGGAAAATCTTTGGATAACGTTTGCGGACGTCGGCTTCCGGCAATCCCTGCCACAGCCCCTGATCCACGTTTCTAAGCTCTTCCAGTTCTTTGACTTTGACACCTTTTTGCGCTTCGGCAATTGCCCGTGCCGTACTGCAGCATGGATCAAACGACGAAGCAAAAACTGCCTCAAGCTGGACGCCTTCACGCCGAAGATGCCGGACGATGCCTTCCACCTGTTCCATACCCTTTTCGTTCATGGGCATCTCAAGAGTACCCAGGACTCTGGACTGTTCATCGTAATCAGTCAGGCCCGGTCGTATCAGAACTACGGTCGACATTCTGACGCCTCCTTCTGCGCTGCTGTGTCTGTACCACCGTGAATCTCGGCAAGCATTGTGTCCGCAGCCTGCCGATAGTCGTCGAAATCAAAAACTGAACTGCCCGCAACGAACAGCCCGGCCCCGGCGGCCGCACACGGACCAATGGTTCCAGCGGCAATGCCGCCGTCAACGGAAATAATTAAGCGGTCACCGGCGATCTGCGAAGCTCGCTGCACCTTCGGCAGCACTTCGGGCATGAATTTCTGTCCGCCAAATCCGGGATTGACGCTCATGACCAGCAGAAGGTCACAATCATTGAGAAAAGGTTCGGCGGCTTCGATAGGAGTGTCCGGGTTGATTGCCAGACCGCTCACCACATCCTGACTGCGAATCGCCCGCAGTAGTTCAGTCGGGTCCGGAACTGCTTCCAGATGAAACGTAATAGCTTCGCAGCCTGCCCTGACATATTCATCCAGATATCGACCCGGATCGGAAATCATCAGATGTGCGTCGAACGGAGTTGAAGTGAGAGCCCGCAGCCGTTCAATGACCATGGGTCCGTAAGACAGATTCGGCACGAAGTGCCCGTCCATCACGTCCAGATGGTAGAGTGGCAACTGAGCTGCATCGATTTTCCGGACTTCGCTACGGAGGTCGCCGAAATCGCATTTCAGCATGGATGGTGCAACCACCGGGCTATGACGCCGAAGGTGTTGCAGCATCGCTTCACGTTGTAACATTGAGATCGCCGAAGATGAGGCGGAAGGGCAGGTGCCGTGAAATGGCACAATACCGTTTGGGCAGACAGGTCCCGATAGCCCTTCAGAAATGAAGTCAGGCATTTTCGTGACGAGATGAAATCAAGTCCAGCCGAACCGCTCCAATGGCGTGTTTTCCAGCCAATGGTTCGTCGGGATTTCGAAAAAAAACCGAGCTTAGGCGAGTTTTTGCGCGTGATTGGCACGCGTTTGCGTACCAATGTCGTATCGGTCCCGTAATTTCAAGGCAATTGTCCCTCATGTTTGAAACTGTCATTCGCGGCGGAAATGTGGTCGATGGCACACGCAAACGTGCTTTTCGAGCCGATGTGGGCATCTCGTCGGATCGAATTACCGCCATTGGCGACCTGTCAGCCGCGGAAACGCGTCAGACCATTGACGCCTTTGGCCGGGTTGTCGCTCCGGGATTTGTCGATGTTCACAACCATTCCGACGGCTGGATGATTCGACAACCTCTGCAGACCGCCAAAACTTTGCAGGGTTTCACGACTGAAGTTGTGCTGCTGGATGGCATTGGATACGCACCGGTGAACGAGCAGACCTGGCGTGAGTGGTTCTTTTATCTTCGCGCGCTGGATGGGCTGCGGCTGAGTGACTACGAGGGCTGGCAGTCCATGGATGAATTTGGTCGTCGACTGGACAGGCGAACGACTCAGAATTCCATGCTGCACGTACCCTATGCCAATGTGCGGTCACTGGTGTGTGGCTTTAGCAATCGGCCGGTGGATGATTTCCAGATGCGGTCGATTCGCGCCGAGATACGTAAAGGTATGGAAGCCGGGGCGGTTGGCCTGTCGACAGGGCTGGATTACATCGTGCAGTGTTTCGCGACGACTCAGGAATTGATCGAAGCGTGCAGGGTTGTGGCTGAATTCGATGGTCTGTATGTCCCCCATGTTCGCTATAAGCTCGGTATGCTGCCGGCGCTGGACGAATCGCTTCATATCGCCCGTGAATCGGGAGTACACCTGCACATTTCACATTTGAAGGCTGGCGCCGGTGACACTGCAGATCTTGTGCTCGACTGGATCGAACGCGCCCGCAAAGAGGTGTCACTGAGTTTCGACGTGTATCCATACATGCCGGGTTCAACAATGCTTAGCTACCTGTTGCCATACGAGATCTGGGAAAACGGTCCGATGGCTGCGCTGGGACGGCTGCAGGACCGAGATGTGCAGGAAAGGTTTCGAGACGGGTTGCGGAACTACAAGCTGGACCTCGACGGTATTCAGATAGCATGGGTCCAGAGCAAGGAAAACTCTTTGCATCAGGGTTCGCTGCTCAGCGAATATGTTGAATACACGGGGCTGCCGGCCGAAGAAGCCCTGCTGAACCTGCTGATTGAAGAACGCCTGGCCGTACTCTGTGTCTACCTTGAGGGTGACGATCGCCTGATTGATCCGTTTCTGCAGCACGATCTGTACATGATGGGCAGCGACGGGATTTATGCCGATGGAGGCATGATTCACCCACGGCAGTTTGGCTCGGGCGCCCGGCTGCTGGGCACATGTGTGCGTGACTACGGATTGATGTCCGTGGAGGATGCTGTGTACAAGTTGTCGGGACATGCCGCTGAGAGATTTGGCATGCGGGACCGAGGCGTCATTCGCGAAGGTGCCGTGGCGGACGTTGTTGTGTTCCGGCCTGACGAAGTCCAGGACCACGCCACCTATGACGACCCACATCGGGCAGCAACGGGGATTTCAAACGTTCTTGTCAGTGGAACCGCTGTTGTCCGCGATGGGAAGCCGGTGAGGTTCGACGACAATCTGCAGTTGCCCGGGCGGTTCGTCAGGTTCGAAAATCAGGGCTGATCGAAGGGCTTGTCATCGCGATTCTGAACGTTCTTTGTGCGCGGTTGTTGCTTAACCGTTCGGTCCGTGTTTTGGCGGCGCTACGGCAGTTCATCGCCTTCGTTTGTCCCAGAGCTGCGGATCACGCGAACAAGTCGCTGACCACCTTGCCATGGACGTCTGTCAGGCGAAAGTCACGGCCGCTGTAGCGAAACGTGAGTTTCTTGTGGTCAAGTCCCATCAGGTGCAGGATCGTTGCGTGCAGATCATGTACGTGCACTTTGTTGTCGACAGCAGCGAACCCGAATTCGTCGGTGGCGCCGTAGGTCGTGCCTCCTTTGACGCCGCCGCCTGCGAGCCACATCGTGAAGCCGTGGTGATTGTGGTCGCGCCCGTTTCCGTTTTCCGCGACTGGTGTCCTGCCAAACTCTCCTCCCCAGACGATCAGAGTGTCTTTCAGCAGGTCGCGGTCTTTCAGGTCGTTAATCAGCGCGGCGATCGGCTGGTCGACGTTCTTCGCCTTGTCTGCATGTGCCTTAATGTCGCCATGGTCGTCCCAGGGCTGCCCGTTGCCGTAATAAACCTGAACCATGCGGACGCCACTTTCGACCAGCCGTCGGGCCGTAAGGCAGCCTCTGGCGAACTGCCCGGAGCCGTAGGTGTCCTGCGTCGCTTTTGTTTCCCTGCCAAGGTCGAAGACGGTCTGCGCTTCCGTCTGCATGCGGAAGGCCATTTCCAGCGATTCGATTCGTGCCTCCAGGCGGTTATCCCGCCCGCCGCGTTTCTGAAGGTGCAGTTCGTTCATCTGTTTCATCAGATCCAGCTGCTGGCGTTGCGCCCCGCGAGTCAGATACCGATTGTCAATATGTCGAATCACCTTTTTCGGGTCGACACTGTTCGCATGGTTAATGTGCGTGCCCTGAAAGACGCCGGGCAGAAAACTGTTGCTCCACAGCTGTGGACCGACAACAGGCTTTCCCGGACACAGGACAATGAAGCCCGGAAGATTCTGGTTCTCTGTACCGAGTCCGTACAGCATCCATGAGCCCATTGCGGGGCGAGTCGGCTGCGTTTCGCCGCTGTTCATCATCAGCAGCGATGGCTCGTGATTGGGAATATTCGTGTGCATCGAACGGATGACACAGATGTCGTCAATGCACGATCCTACATTGGGAAACAGGTCACTCACGTCGATTCCGGACTGGCCATACTTTTTGAATTTGAACGGAGACATCAGCAGACCGCCGGTCTTGCGTTCCGTACTGAGATTCGCCGCAGCTGGTCGCTGACCATTGTACTTTTCCAACGCGGGCTTTGGGTCGAAGGTGTCGACCTGCGATGGTCCACCATTCATGAACAGATGGATGATGTGTTTGGCGCGCGGTGGAAAATGGGCGGGCTTCGGTGCCAGAGGGCTCAGAGATTCCGGCGAAGCTGCAGAAGCCAGCGTTCCGTCCTGAGCAAGCACGCTGGCCAGCCCCAGCATGCCAAGGCCGGTTCCCATGCGTTGCAAAGATTCGCGGCGACTTAGGCCGGGGTGTTGCGTGTCACTGTTCATCTCAGGCCTGCCGTATTCCTGTTTATGGGGGGTCTGCAACTGCAGACGCCGTTCGATCGGAGTGCACTTCCGTGCGTTGAACACTAATCAAGATACATGAATTCATTGCTGCCCAGCAGCACCTGCGCATAGCTCTGCCACTGCGACAAATCGTTTTCGGGGTCCGCTTCCGCCCGCAGATAGCTCACGCCAATCTCCGCTTCGACATCACTGGGTGGTCTTCCATAGGCGAGTAGAAAAGCCCGGCGGATTCGATCTTCGTCGTTTTCCGGGACTTCCCTTTGCAGCCGAGCGGCAAAGGCTTTTGCTCGTGCAATCATGAACGGGCTGTTCAGCACGAACAGTTGTTGTTGAGCGACAGTAGTTTCGGTACGTTTGGAACTGGTGATATTTGCATCGGGGAAGTCAAACAGCCGCAGCAAGCTGTCGAGTTCGTGGCGGCTGATTTTCGCGTAAATCGTGCGGCGATCGTTCCCTGAATCAGCCAGATCAAGTGACGGACCTCTCATTGTTCGATTCAGCTGTCCCGAAACATCCAGCAACGCATCTCGCCACGCTTCGATGTCCAGGCGTTTACGTCCCATCTGCCACAGAAAACGATTGTCCGCGTCGATTTCCGCATTCGTCTGATCGAACGTAGTGCTGAGCTGATAGGTCGCTGACAGCATGATTTCACGATGCAGCGTCTTGATGGACCAGCCGGATTCAATAAAGCGGGCCGCCAGATAGTTGAGCAGCCGGGGATGGGTGGGAGTCTCTCCGAGTGTGCCGAAGTTGCTGGGTGTCGCTACGATTCCCCGACCAAAATGATGCTGCCAGATGCGATTCACGATGACTCGAGCCGTCAGTGGATTTTCCGGGCTGGCGATCGCGTCTGCCAGTTCGCGCCGCCCACTGCCGTTCTGAAAATGAGGACGGTCGGCCCCCGCAAGAACTCGCAGAAAACGGCGGGGTGCAACTTCTCGCTTGCGAGCGGGGTTGCCGCGAATATATACGTGCATGTCCGCGCTACCGGATTCAGCGTACGAATGGGCAATCGGATACATCGGAGGGGCGGACGTTTTTGCTGTCTGCGAGTCGGTCTGCAGTCTGACGAACTGCTCCTTCTTCCGGCCGGTGAGAAACTGTTCCAGGTCGGCGTCGCTGACAGACAGCGGACCGTCCTTGCCGAGAACCTTGGTTAGCAGGTCATTGCCCGTGCTGATTGGGCCTTCCACCGGCTTTTCCGTATAGACGCTGAATTGAATGCTGGCCTGTTCGCCACACCCGCCCTGATCCGAGCCGCTGTTGTCCAGACCACCGATCGCCTGGAATCGCACATAGCCCTCTGGAAGATCGTAGGCAATGACTGTGGGGGCATGGACTCCGATTCCGCCGGGATAAGTTTTTCCGCCGACTTTGAGTGGCTGACCCTGATAGTTTTTGTCGATTCGCCCGCCCGAAAATCCCTCCAGAGTCTTCCATTTCAGTTCGGTTAGTTTCAGTTCATTGCCAGCGCCCACCAACCTTGGCTCAAGCCAGTCGGCGTGATCGCAGCTCTTGCCATTTCCGCCGTCGGAGACCACCAGAAACAGTTGCGTCGCGCCGGTGATGTCCACGTCGATTCCTGCCGTGGGACGGAGTTTTGTCACCAGTGGTGTCACGAATCGAGGGTGACCGGGCTCGTGAGGCATGTCTGCATTTGATTCGACAAGGTTGGTCGTGACGATTCCATCTCGCACGTTCAACAGCCTTTGAACTCGTTCCTGAAACGCCGTGGCAACCTCCGCGACATTGACCGGATAACCTTCGTTGCTCGTGCTCAAGGCTTCGACCGTCACCAGATCGAACCACGGATTAAGGGCGCTGATGTTTCCCTTTTGCTTAGGATCCAGAAACGCTATCCAGCGTTTCAGCAGGAACTCATTCAGCTCGGCGTTAGTACTCAGTTCCGTGATTTCAACGGGCTTACCGCTGGCCGCAGCCTGTTGAAATTCCCAGACGGTTTTCATGTACCGGGCGATCTCTGCGACCTTCGCTTCTGCCGCTGCTGACTTTTCCTCGGCCAGAAATTTCTTAAGGGCCGCTTCACTGTTTTTGACGTGCTGTTGGCCGGCGTTGTAGGCGTCAACGTCTTCTTTTTCACACAGCGGGGCATTGTGTAGCCTTGAGCTGCGAAATATTCCCGCCAGCGAGTAGTAGTCCTGCGTGGGAATCGGGTCAAACTTGTGGTCATGGCAGCGGGCGCAGGAAACAGTCAGCCCCAAAAATCCTCGTGTTAGTGTGTCTACTCGGTCGTCCAGTTCGTCGGCGGCGGCGCGTTCCTTGTCCGTGTTCTTGTAGTACTGAGCGCCAAGCCCAAAGAATCCCAACGCCACCAGGTGGTTGTACGAACGATTCCCGTCAGGGCCGATCAGGTCGCCGGCAATCTGTAGCTTTACAAATTTGTCGTAGGGCATGTCAGAATTGAAGGCATCCACGACCCAGTCTCGAAAGCGAAATCCGTTCGTGTTTTGTGTCACCGAAAACGTATGCGCCTGATCCTCTGAATATCGAGCGATATCCAGCCAATACCGTCCCCACCGTTCGCCGTAGTGCGGGGATTTCAACAGACGATCGACCACATCTCTGAACGCCGTTGCGGAATCATCTTTCAGAAAATCAGCGATTGCTTCCGGCTTCGGCGGCAGGCCGATCAGGTCGAAGGTGGCTCTTCGAATCAGCTCTTTTTTTCCAGCTGCGTCCACCGGATGCAGACCAAGGTCTTCCATTCTGGCCAGGGTGAAATGGTCGATGGCATTTGCCGGCCAGTCCGACTGCTGAACCTCTGGATATTCAGGCTGCACGATGGGCTGATAGGCCCAGTGTCGGCGAGCTTGTTTAAAGTCGATTTCGGCGTTCGCGGCGGCTTCGCCTTCGCGAGGATCGATGGCTCCCATTTCGATCCACCTGACGAAGTCGTTGATGACGGAATCGGGCAGTCTGCCCGTGGGCGGCATTTCGAAACTTTCATGTTTCAGAGCGCTAACTAACAGGCTTTCGTCGACGTCGTTTGGCACCACCGCTGATCCTGAGTCTCCCCCCTGACGAGCATTCTTACGTGTGTCCAGCAGTAGTCCGCCCTTAACGTTATCTGCGGTGGCGGAATGACATTCGTAGCAATGTTCTACCAACACCGGGCGAATCTTCGTTTCGAAAAAACTAACGCCCGCCCTCTCGGTCTGCTCGTTACCGCTTTCCTGGGCCTGAGCGACAGAGGAAGCAAACACGATGAGTGCGGAGAAAGTCACGACCGGAAGGCGATGAAAGTTTCTGTCGAGATTCATGGGGATTAAGCGTGTGGCAGTATGGGCGGGAAAGCAGGGCGGGAGCGTTAGTATAAGAAAGTTGCGGGCGTGCTGGCGCTGAGAATCGTTTCAGATTGCTGCCCGTCCTTCAAAAAATCTGTGCTTTGTCAGTTGTCACTGCTCGTAGATGAGCGATTGCTGTGATCTGGGGCGGCATACGGCCTCGGACGTGTCGCCACGGTGCGCGGGAAGTGGATAGCAACAGTGGTTTGAACCTGTCAGACTCGATGATTTACGAAATCAATACTGGTATTACGGTTCTCCAATGGCCCGGACTGAAGCTGATAAGGAAGATCTGATGGTCGAGGCCACGGCACTGATGACACGCGCCGAATTCGGTCGTGGGGGCGACGCTGGTCAACAGACTGCCTGGCGCATCGTCACGGTCGGGTTCAAAAAAGATGGTGCATGCAGCGTGTACTTTGAACAGGACCCGTTCTATCAGTTTGATGCGGATGGCTTACTGCGTCGGTCGTTTGAAGATGGGATGCTGTTTCGTACGCAGTCGACGACCCTTGCTCAACTTCACCGAGTCAGAAGCGATGAGCAAACCACACTGTCGAGGATCGATCTGGCAGAGGTCCCGCTGGATGATTTTCGTGAACGTATGAGAGTCCACCTGAAGGAGCTGCAGAAGGGATTTGCAGACGAGACGCTGACCATGCTGAGATGCGTTTCAGATGACAACGACGTGCAGAGCCGGATATGCAGCTTTCTGGAGACCATACTGGCACATGGCACTGTATTTCTTGCTCCGGAGATTCGAGGAAAGAAGTAGCCATTGCGTTGATGTCGATTTTTCCGCAATATGGCTGATCCGAGGGCCAGAACGATCTGGACATATCGGAGTTTCACGCCGCTGGACTGACGACTTAAACAGCAGGAGGCAGATTAACCATGAAGACGCTGGCCCTGATGAGGCACTCACATGCTTCGTCCGAAAACTCGGCGTGGTCGGATCACGAGCGGCCATTGACATCTTCTGGACGTTCGCTGGCCAGTCAGACGGGGAAGCTGCTGATGGAATACAATATCGACCGCATTATCTGTTCCTCCGCGGTGCGTGCTCTGGAAACGGCAGAACTGGTGGCGGAAGCATGTGGTGGCTGCGCGACGCCCGAGGCCGACGATTCGCTGTATCTGGCGGATCCGGCAACCTATCCGAGTGTCGCGTCGAAACTAGCCGCTCGGGATGACAATGTGCTGCTGCTGATCGGGCATAATCCGGGAATTGCCAATCTGGTTATGTGGTGGGCCCAAGAATCTTTCGCAATGATGCCCGCCAGCGTTGCGGTTTTTGAACTGAATATCGATGATTGGGCAGAGGTTACCGCCAGGGATAAAATAAAACCAACATTAGGTGCTTATGTTTCCGGCGGTATCAGGCAGTGTTAACACCGAATGGCCAGTACCAATGGCAGCAGCCGAATCCGTCACATCAGATGACAGTGCAAACACGGATCTGCGTGCGTCTCTCACGTTGTCGCTGATTACGGGAGTAGGGCCTTTACTGCAGGCGACACTGCTGCAGCATTTCGGTTCGGCCGATCAGGTGCTGAAACAGTCGGCTGCGACATTGCAGCGAGTGGACGGCGTTGGGACACAGCTGGCAAATCGAATTGCTGAAAATT
>Ga0315331_10000954_pt1 | contig 21260 bp, 16 predicted proteins | sample M160m34915metaG_FD_203456 | JGI IMG/M metagenome (GOLD analysis project Ga0315331, IMG submission 203456) | Ammonia-oxidizing marine archaeal communities from Monterey Bay, California, United States - M1 60m 34915 | ecosystem: Environmental > Aquatic > Marine > Intertidal zone | place: USA...
CCACAGGTTATCGTTGGTTAAAATTGCTGTTGAAGAAAATAGTCAGCTTAAAGCATCTAACATTGAATTTAATCTTCCCAAACCTTCATATACAATCAACACATTGGTGTATTTATATGAAAAATATCCTACTAATGAATTTAATTTAATTATGGGTGAAGACAATCTAAGAACTTTTCATAAATGGAAGAATCATAAACAGATTTTAGAAAAAAGCAACCTATATGTCTACCCTAGATTGATAAACCCAGATTTAGAAGAAAAATCAAATTCTCCTCTTTATGTTCATTCTAAAGTCAAAATATGTGATGCTCCTGTCATGAAAATATCATCAAGCTTTATTAGAAAAGCCATCAAAAACAACAAAGATGTAAGGTATATGCTTTCTGAAAAAGTAGCTAAATATGTGGAAGAAATGCATTTTTATAAAAAATGATTTATTTAAAAAAACAGATGTACAAAGCATAAATAATTCCCGGAAGAAAAAAACAAATAGTAAGTAATAAATCTATCCAAAATTCATTACTAATATCGTAAGCAAAAAACACTGCTAAAGGAGGGATTATAACACAAAGAATCATTAAAATGACATCATCTACCTCATCCAAATTAGAATCATTTTTATCGCCCTGATGTTGTTCCATCATTTCGAATGAATTTAACAACGGATGAACTATTTCTTCTTTAGATATTCTATAATGATAGTTTTTTTTACTCTTATTTTGCTGAAAAGAAGAAATATTATTTACAGCCACTTTTGTCTTTTCCTGTTCCTTAATGGATTTAAATTTTTCAACATTAGCTAAAGATGGAACGATTGTTTTTTCAGGATACAATTCTTGCTTTTCATTCTTTTTAATTGCGGAATTAAGATCTAATTCAATATTTTTACTGCCAACACGATGAGATTTCAAAAAGTCTAACGGCTTACCATAATCGGTATATCTCAGCTGAGAACAAGATGATAAAACAATTAAAAAGAGAATTAAAATATTGACTTTAAAATTTGAGAATAAAAACATGTTTTTTTTTATAAAATTAGTAAATATTGTGATTTCCCTATATTTAAACTCTGATGAATAAAAGATTAACAAACATACTTCTAATTATTTCTTTATTGATTTCTTTTGGAATTATAATTGTTCTTTTGTCTGCACTTTCCATTTCCGAAAAAAGACTTGAAAAAATTGGAGATCTTATGAATGAAATGGCGACTCAACACATTATAACAACTGTTTCAGTCAAAGAAAATATTCCACTTAATTCAGACATAAGAGTTACTGATGAATTAAAAGTGAATATTAACATGTTCCTTAAAACAGAAATCCCATTTAAAGCAGAAATCCCTGTAAATGAGAGTATGCTTATCCCTTTTAAAATTGGAGTTCACGATTATATAAAACTTGACACTACAATAGAAGTTACTGACTTTGTAAACATTGAAGTTGATGATACAATTCCTCTAAACCAAAAAATGAACATGGCAATATTTGGTGGTAAAGGATTAAATTTTCCTATAAGAGGTAAAATACCAGTACAACAAACTTTAAAAATAGGTTTTAATGAACTGTTACCTGTCCACAGTGTGGTTCCAATTGATATGCTAATAATAGATACATTACCTGTAGGGCTCTCTATGAAAATACCTGTAGACTTAATGGTTCCTGTAAATATACCTCTAAAGACTTCTGCCCTTATACAATTTGATGAGGCAATGTCTGTAGATGCTGAAATCCCTATTGAGCTAAATATTCCAGTAGATATTCCTCTTGAAAAAACATCTCTTGCCTACTACTTCAAAAAAATGGCAGAAGGACTTAAGGGATTAACTAAATTAAGTTCTGAAGAGGATAAAGATTGATTTAATTATCCTTTGATATAATCTCAAACAATTCATCTAGCTTAGGAATCAAAATAACTTCAATTCTTCTGTTTTTTGACTTATCATTTACCTCTACAGGTAAAAACTCACTTCTTCCAGCTGCAGTAATTGTAACTGGATTAATTTCGCTGTGCTTTAACATGATTTTAACCACTGAAGTTGCTCTTAAAACACTAAGCTCCCAATTATCTTTTGGGTGAGAACCTGAATTCATTTTATCTGTATCTGTATGGCCTTCAACTAAAACTTCAAGATCTTCTTGCTCTTCTAAAATCTTAGCCAATTCTATTAGTGCTTTCTGACCTTCAGGATCAACCTGAGTGCTTCCTGAACCAAATAACAATTTAGCTTCCATACTTATGTAAACCTTACCGTTTTTTTGTTCAACTGTTAACCCTTTATCTTTAAAACCTAGCAATGCATTTGCAACCTTTTCCTTTAAAGCTTTTACCATTGCATCCTTATTTGCGATGAGCTGTTCTAATTCCCTAACTCTTAACTCTCTGTCTTTTAAATCTGCAGATAATTTATCCAAATCAAATTTCTTTTGATTCAATTCAATTTCTAATAAACGAAGTTCATCTTCTTTTCGTTGAAGTTCTAATCTTGTTTTATCAAGATCAGAAATCAATCGTTGGTTTTCAATTGCACTTCCTTTTTGTAGTGATTCTAATTGATCTTGTATACGCTGATTCAATAAATCGATTTTATCGTATTGTTTTTCTTTTATTCTAAGTGCTTTTCCTAAAAGAGTTGTATCAGATTTTAATCTTCTCACTTGATCGTTCATTTGATCAAAACCAGCTTTCAATTCAGTATTATCAGTTTCAAGTTTTATTGCTAAATCTGAAATTTCTTTTAGCTTTTCAGAACAAACTTTTTGCTTGCTTTCAACTTCTTCATATTTTCTAGCTGGCACACAAGAAATTAAAAATGCAATAACTAGAACAAGAGGGAATTTTTTAATCATAATATTCATAAATAATAAGTATACAAATTTGGAACCAAATTTTTAACATTTAAATTGATTACAAAAAAATTATAAACATTCTATTATTAAAAGACTAAGATTTAAATTTTTACTTTGAAATAAATACTCTAGATAAATCTCGGTATTCCATTCCATTTTGAGGGAATGCTCTAACTTTTAAGTTAAGTAATCTAATATATTCAGAGTAATAAATGGGCATAAATGCTGCCTGCTCAATCAATATATTATCGCATTTTTGATAATTTTTTAATTGCTCTTCAACATCTATAGATGACAATGCTTTTTCAAAGTAACGATCAAATTCATCATTTTGAAACCTAGACGCATTAGGAAATGATCTTTCATTTGGCTTTTCTGGAACAGTTTTACCATAAAACAGCTTTAAAAAGTTTTCTGGATCAGGATAATCAGCGATCCATGATGTTCTCCAAAAATCTGATTTACCATTGGCAAACCTTTCAATTAAAGTTGGGAAAGGCAGCGGTTCAATTTCTACATTAATACCTAAGTTCTCGTTTAACATATTTTGGATTGCTTCTGCTAGAATAACATTTGTTGACCCTCCTTCATTAATTTGAAGTGAAATTGAAGGGAATCCCTTTCCGTTTGGAAAACCTGCACTAGAAAGATACCTTTTAGCTTTGTTTACATCAAAATTAAACCCCTTGATTTCGTTGTTGTTATATTCTTTAAAATTAGGAATTAAGCCATGAACAGCAGGCATTCCATCACCCTGAAGAGTGTACTTAACTAAAGTTTCTCTATCAATAGCATAATTAAATGCTTTTCTAACATTTAGATCTTTGAAAACTTCAGAATTGGTTAAAAAACTATAATATTGAACAGATAGACCTGGTTTCTGTTGGTATTGAAACTCAGGATTCCCTCCATTTTTAGCTTCTTCTAATGACACCAAAACTGATTTCATTTCATCGACTGGCAATTGCCATATCATGTCTAAATTACCCTTTCTAAAATTAGAAAGTTCAGTCTTTTTATCTTTTGTAAATGTAATTTTAACTACATCTAAATATGGAAGTTTATTATTATTTTCATCTTTCTCCCAGTACTTTTCATTCTTTACTAATCTTACTTGTGTTCCTTCCATAATTTTATCAATCACAAAAGGACCAGTTCCTACACATACTGCTCTCATATTTGCCCCATATTTTTCATATGCTTCAATTGGGAAAATCCAACATCCATTATGAGTAAGCACTTTCTTGAAAAAAGAGCAAGGTTTCATTAGCTCAATAGATAAAGTAAGAGAATCAATTACCTTAACTCCTGAAACACCCTCTTTTAAATTTGTATTATTTTGAGTAGACTCAAAATATTCTCTTGCTCCCTTAACTCTACCGTCAAATAGTTCAAATAATAAATTATCTGATCTAAATTCACACAACATGTCAAAACATGTTTTAACGTCATAAGCAGAAAATTTCCTACCTATACCATTTTCGAAACATGGATCATCATGAAAAAAAACATTATCATTTAAATTGAATGTTAGAAGAGTTCCATTATTTTGTTCGGAAACAGAACTTGCTAAACAATTTTCAACTTTTAGCGTTCTTTGATTCAATTTTAAAAGACCTTGATAAATTTGAGCTCCTATTCTATTGGAAACACCATCAATAGTACTTTGAGGAAATAAATTTTTAAAATCTTCTACTTCATTTACTCTAAAAATTCCTCCGTTATAAATTTTAAATTTCTTATCTCCTTCAAAATAATATCCTTTAGCTTCAACTACATCACTTAAAGAAGCTGGATTATCTGAGCTGGAAGTATTACATGAAGAAAGAAAAAAGAAAATAAAAATTAGATATATGCTCTGTTTCATATTCATTAAATTGATAATGGCCATTTTAATCAAAGCAAATATAAATAAATAACATTGATAAAATTAAGAATTATTGTACTGTTGAATTATAACAATTCAATTCATGATTCGTTAAATTTAAGTTAGTACCTTCCACTTTATAAATATGAATAAAATTATATTATCAAATATTATTTTTTTATGCTTTATGTTTCCTTCCATAATCGAAGGTCAAATCACTCAAAACAACATACGTAGAACAAACGTTTATTTAAGCGATAAGCCCGTAATATTTGACACAATTAATATAGTTCCTAATTCTCTTCAAATCTTTTTAGAAGACAAAACTACGCTTGCTGACAGCATGTATACTATTAATTTAATCAACTGTGAAATAAGTCCTAAATACCCCATAAATGAAAGTGTACTAATAGAATACAGAATGTTTCAATTTAATTTTAACACAACTTTTAGTCTTAAAGATTCTTCATCAATTATTAATGATTCATCTTTAAATTTCAAGCCTATTAGATTTTCTGCACTTCCAGAAAATAGAGATATTTTCGGAATGGGAGGACTCAACAAATCTGGCAGTATTTCAAGAGGAGCTGCCTTTGGAAACAATCAAAACCTTTCTTTAAATTCAAATTTAAATCTTCAAATATCTGGGAAAATATCTGAAGAAATTAGCATAGCTGCCTCAATTACAGATAATAATATTCCTATTCAACCACAAGGAAATACTCAACAGTTGCAGGATTTTGATCAAGTTTATATTCAACTTTTTTCCAGAAAATGGAAATTAACCGCTGGAGATTTCTGGATAAAAAAACCTACAGGGTATTTCCTAAATTATAACAAAAGAGGTCAAGGAGCTACTTATGAGACTATTTCCGGTAAGGGATATTTCAAATCTCAAATGAGTGCCGCAATAAGCAAGGGGAAGTTTTCTAGAAATGTAATCCAGGGAATCGAAGGTAATCTTGGTCCTTACAAACTAGTTGGAACTGAAAATGAACCCTATATTATAATTCTTAGTGGAACTGAAAATGTTTACATAGACGGAGCCTTACTAAAAAGGGGTCAAGAAAATGATTATATAATTGATTACAATACAGCTGAAATAACATTTACAACAAATCATCTAATAACTAAAGACAAAAGAATAGTTGTAGAATTTCAGTATAGTGATAAAAATTATGCTCGATCATTAATTCAAAACAGTAATGTCTACAGTAAAGATAATTGGTCCATCTTTTTAAATGTTTACGGAGAACAAGACAGTAAAAATCAACCTATTCAACAAGATTTAAATGAAAATGATAAAGAAACTCTATCTCTAATTGGAGACAATTTAAACGCGGCTTTTGTTCCAAGTATAGATAGTGTTCAATTCACAAATGAGCTTATTTTATATAAAAAAGTTGATAGTCTAGGCTATGAAGTTTATGAATACTCAAACTCACCAGATAGTGCAAGCTATCAATTAGTGTTTTCTAATGTTGGCGCAAACCAAGGCGATTATGAATTAGTAGAATACAGTCCACTAGGTAGAATATATCAGTGGATTGCTCCAACAATTATAAATAATGACACTGTTCATAACGGATCGTTTTCTGCTGTTAGACTGTTGGTAACCCCAAAAAAAAGACAAATGATAAGCACAGGTTTTGAAAAAAGATATGGCAAAGCTTCTTTCACTAGGTTTGAATTGGCACTTTCAAATGAAGACCTAAACACATTTTCCAAAACAAGCAATAATGACAACTTTGGATTAGCTGGTAAATTTAGTTGGAAACATTCGTTGAAACCAATTAAAAGCTGGTCAGTAAATTCGTTCTTGGATTTTGAAAGCTTAAGTAGAAATTTCAAAAGAATTGAAAGGTTTAGAGAGGTTGAATTTGAAAGGAATTGGAACACTCAAAATCAACAGCTAAAAGGCAATCAATATGCAAGTAGTGCAGGATTGAAAATGGAAAACAAATTCAATTCAATTGAATATAAATTTAATTCCTATTTAATTGACACTTCCTATTTAGGTTTAAAAAATGATTTAAAAATTAATTGGACTAAAAAAGTAGACGCTAAGATTGATCTGAGTTATTTAACAACTGATGGAGTTCAAAAATCTTCATTCTTGAGACATAAAGCAAATATTTCCAAATCATTTAAGAAGTTTAATATTGGGTTTAAAGATATTCATGAACAAAACTTATTTTTAAATTCAGATACCTTAACAAATTCAACATACCAATTTTATGATTGGAAAATTTTTCTGGAACAAGGGGATTCTTCTAAAAACAATTTTCAATTTTTCTATCAAGAAAGATACGATTGGTTCAGTAAACTTAATAAGTTAAAGAAAGCTGCAGCAGCTAAAAGCCCAGGATTTATTTACTCCATGAGCAATAAAAAAAATCAACAATTAAAATTAAGTGTTGCCTATAGAATGTTATCAATCCTTGACACATCATTAACTAACATTTTACCAGAAAATTCATTAATTAACAGAATTGATTATCAGTTCAAAATATTAAAAGGAATGATACATTCAAACACATATTATGAAATCGGATCTGGGTTAGAACTACAAAAAGAATTTATTTATTTAGAGGTTCCTGCAGGACAAGGAGTTTACACATGGGTGGATTACAACAATGATGACATAAAAGATTTGGGAGAGTTTGAAATTGCTCAATTTCAAGATCAAGCAACTTACATAAGAATTTTCACGCCATCAAATAATTACATTAAGGTATACAGCTATCAGTTAAGTGAAGTTTTAAATGTTAACCCAAGATATTTTTTCAAAAAGAAAAAGAAACTCTTTCAATTTATTAATCGATTTAATTCACAAACAACATTACGCTCTGAGAAAAAAACTTCATCTCTTGATTTTAAAACATTCTCTAATCCATTTCAGAATAACATTAATGACACATTACTTCAAACCCTTTCAAACTCTTTTAGGAACAGTATTTTCTTTAATCGTTCAAATCCAAAATTTGGGATAGAGTATACTTTCCAAGAATTTAACAGTAAAATACTCTTATTAAATGGTTTTGATTCCAGAAAAAAACTTACTAAAGAATGGAAAATTCGTTGGAACATTAATAAATCCTTGAGTATTACAGCTAATAGTGAAAATGGAATAAAACATAACTATTCAGATTATGCACCAACAAGGAATTATGAACTAACTATTGCGAAATACAATTCTAAAATTGCATATCAACCAAGTACAAAGTTCAGACTTTCTTTAAATGGAAGTTACACAGATAAAAAGAATGCACTCTTGTACGGAGGAGAAAACGTTTTCTTAAGTGCTTTGGGATTAGAGCTTAGGTACAACAAGCCAAAAAAAGGAAGCTTCACAGGAAACATAAATTATATTTACATTAATTACATTGGAGAAGAAAACACGGCTGTTTCTTTTGAAATGTTAGAAGCATTACAACCAGGGAACAATTCAACATGGACAATATCCTATCAAAGAACATTAGCTAACAACTTACAATTAACACTAAATTACAATGGAAGAAAGTCATTTGAAACACCTGCTGTACATACTGGAGGAGTGCAAATTCGGGCATTTTTCTAATCTAACTTTAAAACTGCCAAGAACGCTTTAGGTGGAATTTCTACATTACCTATTTGCTTCATTTTTTTCTTTCCTGCTTTTTGTTTTTCCAATAATTTACGTTTTCTTGTAATGTCTCCACCATAACATTTGGCGGTGACATCTTTACGTAATGCAGATAAAGATTCTCTTGAAATAATTTTCGCTCCAATGGCCGCTTGAATTGCTATTGCAAACTGCTGCCTAGGAATTAATTCACGTAATTTCAGACAAATTCTTTTACCTAAGTTATAGGCATTATCTTTATGTACAAGAGCAGAAAGGGCATCAACCATGTCACCGTTAAGCAAAATATCCATCTTAACAAGTTTTGATTCTCTAAAACCAATTGGATGGTAATCAAAAGATGCATATCCTTTAGAAATTGATTTTAATCTGTCATAAAAATCAAAAACAATTTCAGATAAAGGTACATTAAAGCTCAATTCAACTCTGTCTGTAGTTAAATAAACCTGATTGGTTAATTCCCCCCTTTTTTCAATACATAAACTCATAATTGGACCTACATAATCAGATTTTGTTATAACAGAAGCCTTTATGTATGGTTCTTCAATCCGGTGAATCATACTAGGGTCGGGGAAATCAATAGGATTATTTACAACTATTTCTTTTTCAACGTCTTTATTAAGGAAAGCATGATAAGAAACATTAGGCACTGTTGTAATTACAGTCATTCCAAATTCTCTTTCTAATCTTTCTTGAATAATTTCCATGTGTAACATTCCTAAAAAACCACATCTAAACCCAAAACCTAGAGCTGCAGATGATTCGGGCTCAAAAGTTAATGATGCATCATTTAGCTGAAGCTTATCCATTGCGTCTCTAAGCTCTTCATAATCTTCTGTATCTACTGGGTATATTCCTGCAAAAACCATGGGTTTCACATCTTCAAAACCTTGAATTGCCTCTGCAGGATTGTTGACTGTTGTAATTGTATCTCCAACCTTAACTTCTTTGGCAACTTTTATTCCAGAAATAATATAACCAACATCTCCGGTTTTAATAACTTGTTTTGGAACTTGATTTAATTTCAAAGTTCCTATTTCATCAGCAAAATATTCTTTATTGGTATTAATAAATTTTACTTTTTCACCTTTTTTTATCTGGCCATTTAAAACCTTAAAGTAAGCATAAATTCCTCTGTAAGAATCAAAAACAGAATCGAAAATCAATGCCTGAAATGATTCATCTGGGTCTCCTTTAGGAGCAGGAACTCGTTCAATTACAGCTTGTAAAATATTATCTACCCCTAAACCTGTTTTACCACTAGCTGAAATAACTTCATTCTTATGGCAACCAATTAAATCTACAATTTGATCTGTTACTTCTTCAGGCATAGCACTCTGAAGATCCATTTTATTCATTACTGGAATAATTTCTAAATCATTTTCAATTGCTAAATATAAATTTGAGATTGTTTGAGCTTGAATTCCTTGAGTAGCATCAACAATTAATAAAGCGCCCTCACACGAAGCTATAGATCTAGAAACTTCATATGAAAAATCAACATGCCCTGGTGTATCGATTAGGTTTAAGACATAGTCTTGATCATTAAAACTATAATCCATTTGAATGGCATGGCTCTTTATAGTAATGCCTCTCTCGCGTTCTATATCCATATCGTCTAAAGTTTGCTCCTTCAATTCCCTTTCAGAAATTGTATCAGTAGCTTGCAATAAACGGTCAGCTAAAGTGCTTTTCCCATGATCAATATGTGCAATTATGCAAAAATTTCTAATGTTTTTCATTGTTTGCAAAAATAATCTTTTGCTCAGTACAATGGTCACATTTAATTAATAGATTACAATCAAATGTTCATATCTAATTAATTACCAAGTGCTTTTACACGATTTTTCTAATTAAATTATAGATACAAATCATAAAAACTTTAATTATGGAAAAGAATTTACCTTTTAATTTGCCTATCGCAGATAAGGCATACAATGACCATGTAATACCATTTTTAGCAAAGCTTGATGATGGCAATGTGTTTAAAAATTTCATAACAACTATATTAAAAATATCTATGTATGGATTTTTAATCTATGGTATTTATTTATCTATTTCGGGATTATTTGGAGACAGAGGGTTCTTTAGCTCAATTGACAGATATGATGGTTGGCAAGGAATTGGAGCTTACGTAGGTGGACCACTTGGAGCTTTACTATCAATCGTAGTATCATGGTTAGGATATAGTTTACTCAAGAAACGTATTGAGCAGCTATACGCAGAACCCTATGATTCATTACTTAATTATCTATATAAAAGTTTATTCCCTAAACTTATAATAATAACAGGAGAATTGGCTTTTTTATTAGTAATGTCCGCTGGGGTTTTTCAGCTGCTTGCAACTTTATTAGGGACTGTAATTTATAGACCTTTGGCAAATCTAATTCCAATGTTAATTGAGCCTCTAAATGGATTGCCAGCAATGAGAGGGATAACAAGAGGAATGAGTTACTATGATAATGCTATTGGAGATTATGAATATTTCTTTAATTATCTAAGTGAAGCTATAATGTTAATTATCATGTCATTTATCATACTTATGTTTTACTATATATTAGTTGAAATATATAAATATGCTATAAAGCTTATAGTTAACATAATAAAGTTCTTACCTAAATTTGCTATCCCTCTTGCCATAAGAAATAGAACAGAAAATTAATACTAATTATAACTTTTTTAAAAGCAGGAAAATAAATTTTTCCTGCTTTTTTTTGTTATTAAAACAACCCTTGTTTGGTATTAAAAATATTTACAACTTTATTTGCATAATTATTTTTCATGAAAGTAACTGAGCACATAGACAATAGTAAAGAAACTATCTTCTCTTTTGAAATTCTACCACCTTTAAAGGGAGCGGGAATCGAAGCTCTTTATGCAGGTATTGACCCTTTAATGGAGTTTAATCCCCCATTTATAAATGTCACCTACCACAGAGAGGAATATCAATACAAAGATATGGGAGCTGGGCTTCTTAAGAAAGTATCAGTTAGAAAAAGACCAGGAACTGTTGGTATTTGTGCTGCCATTATGAATAAATATAAAATTGATGCAATTCCTCATTTAATTTGTGGCGGATTTTCTAAAGAAGAAACTGAAAGTGCATTAATTGATTTAAAATTCTTAGGTGTTGACAATGTCCTTGCTCTTAGAGGAGATCCAATAAAAAGTGAGCAAATTTTCAATCCTGTTAATGGTGGAAATGCATATGCTTTAGACCTTATCAAACAAATGAATGAAATGAATGAAGGGCAATACCTTCATGAAGAAACAAAAAATAGTCCTTCAAATTTTTGCATTGGCACAGCTGGATATCCTGAAAAACATTTTGAAGCTATGAACATGAACACTGATCTTAAACATTTAAAAATGAAAGTAGATGCTGGTGCAGATTTTATCGTAACTCAAATGTTTTTTGATAATTCAAAATATTTTTCTTTTGTGAAAAAATGTAGAGAAATAGGAATTAACGTCCCTATTATTCCAGGTTTAAAGCCAATCACAAGTCTTAAACACATTTCATTTCTCCCTAAATTTTTTAACATTGATTTTCCTGATGCTCTTTCAATTGAACTTTCTAAGTGTAAAACTAATGATCAAGTCAAACAAGTTGGTTTAGAATGGGGTATTGAGCAAGCCAAAGAATTAAAAGCGCACAATGTTCCTGTTTTACATTTTTATACAATGGGAAAAGGTCTTTCAGTTAAAAATATAGTTAAGCATATTTTTTAGTTCATAATACTTTTTAACATTTCCCGTAAAAGAACTTTTCTTTGTACTTTCAACTCGTTGAATTCTTTATAACTATTTTTAATCTCATGTTTTTTATAACTATAAATTATTGACGACTTGGTTTAAGTATATCATTTTAACAATTTTAACAACATCTTTATCTTATATTGGTGCTCAAAAACCAAACAATATTAAATTTATTGTAAAGCTAAAATCTGTCGAAAATTTTGGGCAAAAACTAGAAAACTCAACAATACTAATATTTAAAAATGGTTTATTTAGTGACTCAATTCAATCAAAAAGAAATAAAATAAAAATACGTTTATCAACAGGATATATATACAAAATAGAATTCACTAAAAAAAAATATACCAATAAACATGTTATCATTAATAGTATTGAAGTTCCTAAAAGTAAATCAATTAGGATAAAAGCCGACATCAGCTTATTTCAAGCTAAATCTAATTGGAAGATTGGATTTTTAAAAACCCAACCCGTGTCAATTGCTAACTACAACTTTCTAAAAAGAAAATTAGAATGGAATTTTGATTACAACAGGAGTGTCGTAGAAAAAATAATTGTTGCAACAATAAAAAATTAAAATTACTTTTTAGAACTAAAGTTTGCTGCTAAAAACTCACGATTCATTCTAGAAATGTTTTCTAGAGAAATACCTTTAGGGCACTCAACTTCACATGCTCCAGTATTAGTACAATTACCAAAACCTTCTTCATCCATCTTATTTACCATATTCTTCACTCTTTCCTTAGCTTCCACTTGACCCTGAGGCAATAATGAAAACTGTGAAACTTTGGCTGATACATATAGCATAGCAGAAGAGTTTTTACAAGTTGCTATACATGCCCCACATCCAATACAGGTTGCTGCATCAAATGCTTTATCTGCATTTTCTTTAGCAATAGGAATTGCATTAGCATCTTGTGTATTGCCCGAAGTATTTACAGAAACAAACCCACCTGCTTGTTGAATACGATCCATAGCACTTCTATCAACAACCAAATCTTTAACCACTGGCAAAGCCGTTGCTCTAAAAGGCTCAATAAAAATAGTATCACCATCTTTAAACTTACGCATGTGTAATTGACATGTTGTTACACCTCTGTCTGGTCCATGAGCTTCTCCGTTAATATATAATGAGCACATTCCACATATACCTTCTCTGCAATCGTGATCAAAAGCTACGGGCTCTTCTCCCTTTTCAATTAACTCTTCATTTAACACATCAAGCATTTCTAAAAACGACATGTGTTCTGAAACATTAGCAATAGGATATTCAACAATTTTGCCCTTGTCATTAGCATCTTTTTGACGCCAGATTTTTAAATTAAGATTCATTGTTAATTATGTATTAATGTTATTTATATGACCTTACTTTTACTTCAATATTTTCAAAAGAAAGCTCTTCTTTATGTAGTATAGCATCTGATGGCTCACCCTTATATTCCCACGCAGAGACATAGGAGAAATCTTTATCATCTCTTTCAGCTTCACCTTCTGGTGTAGCATATTCTTCTCTAAAATGTCCTCCACAAGATTCATTCCTTTCCAAAGCATCTTTAGCAAATAACTCACCCAGTTCTAAAAAGTCGGCAACCCTTCCTGCTTTTTCTAATTCCTTATTCATTTCAGAACTATCACCAGGAATACTTACGTTTTCCCAAAAATCTTCACGTAGTTTTTTAATTTCAGACATTGCTTCTTTCAGTCCTTTTTCTGTTCTTGCCATTCCACATTTATCCCACATTATTTTACCTAATTTTTTGTGGTAGTGATCTACAGTATTTGATCCTTTATTATTAATAAGTTTTTCAATTCTTTCAATAACTTCTTTTTCAGCAGCATCAAACTCTTTAGAAGATGTTGATATTGGCCCCGTTCTAATATCACCAGAAAGATAATCTCCAATCGTGTAAGGAAGAACAAAATATCCATCTGCCAACCCTTGCATTAAAGCTGATGCACCTAATCTATTTGCACCATGATCTGAGAAATTAGCTTCTCCGATTGCATATAAACCATCAACAGATGTCATTAAATTATAATCAACCCAAACACCTCCCATCGTATAATGAACAGCTGGATAAATCATCATTGGTGTTTGATATGGGTTTTCATCTACGATTTTCTCATACATTTGAAATAAGTTCCCATACTTTGAACGGACTATTTCTGTACCTAATTCTTTGACTTTATCTTTATTATTTGAGTCTAATCCTTTTAGAAGAGCTTGCTCTTTACCATACCTTTCAATAGCAGAGCTAAAATCTAAGAAAACAGCTTCACCAGTTTTATTAACTCCATACCCAGCATCACACCTTTCTTTTGCAGCTCTTGAAGCAACATCTCTTGGAACGAGATTTCCAAATGCGGGGTATCTTCTTTCTAAATAATAGTCTCTATCATCTTCTGAAATATCAACTGCCTTAATGGTTCCTTTTCTCAGAGCATCAACATCTTTCTTATTTTTCGGAACCCATATTCTGCCATCATTTCTAAGTGATTCAGACATAAGAGTTAATTTTGATTGATAATCTCCAGATCTTGGTATACATGTTGGATGTATTTGTGTATAACATGGATTAGCGAAGTGAGCTCCTTTTTTATGAGCCTTCCAAGCAGCAGTTGCATTACTCCCCATTGCATTAGTGGATAGAAAATATACGTTTCCATAACCACCCGATGCAATAACAACAGCATGAGCAGAATGTCTCTCAATTTCACCAGTAACCAAATTTCTAGCAATAATGCCTCTAGCTTTTCCGTCAACAACTACTATATCAAGCATTTCATGACGATTATTCATCTTTATTTTACCTCTAGCAATTTGTCTATTCATTGCTGAATACGCTCCAAGAAGAAGTTGTTGACCCGTTTGACCTTTAGCATAAAATGTTCTAGAAACTAATACCCCACCAAAAGAACGATTATCTAACAAACCACCATAATCACGAGCAAATGGAACTCCTTGAGCAACACACTGGTCAATAATATTTGTAGACACTTCTGCCAGTCGAAAGACATTGGCTTCTCTAGAACGATAATCACCGCCTTTTACTGTATCGTAAAAAAGTCTGTAAGTTGAATCTCCATCACCTTGATAATTTTTCGCTGCATTTATACCTCCTTGGGCAGCAATAGAATGAGCTCTTCTTGGGCTATCTTGATAACAAAAAGCTTTTACATTATAACCTAATTCAGCTAAAGTGGCAGATGCTGATCCTCCAGCAAGACCTGTGCCAACAACAATAACATCTATGTTTCTTTTATTTGCAGGATTAACTAAATTAATTGAATCCTTATAATTGGTCCACTTATCTTTTAAATTTCCTTCTGGTACTTTTGAATCTAGTTTCATAAAAGCGACTTAATTAGATTAATGATTTAAATAATGAAATATTGCAATAAAAATAAAACCTGCAGGAACAATTATCGAAAACAGGTAGCTTAATTTAATTATTAATAGAGAATTACTGTTGTTTTTAAATCCAACAGACTGAAAAGAGGATTGAAACCCATGCATCAAATGCAACGATAAAAACACAAATGCTATAACATAAGCAATTACTCTTTCAGGATGAATGAATTTCGCTTGAATTTCATGGAAATATCTAGTTGGATCTTCGGGTAAAAAGTTGACATATTTATAAGCAATTTCTGGAATCCAAAAATCAATAAAATGTAAAATTAAAAATGCTAGGACTGTTAAACCCGAAATTATCATATTCCTAGAAACCCAACTTGAATTTGCACTTGGCTTATTGTAGGCATAATTAATTGTTCTGGCCTTATTATTCTTGTACTCGAGAAAAATCCCCATAATAAAGTGAAATAAAACAGCAAATAACAAAACGGGTTGAAGCAACCCTTGAACTATAGGGTTGGTTCCCATAAAATGAGATGTTTCATTAAACATTTCTTCGCTAAATACAGAAAGCATATTTATTGATAAATGTTGAACAAGAAAAAACATAAGAAAAAAACCTGACAGGGCCATTAGAACTTTATAACCAATGGATTTATAGAAAGATGAATTATTCATACTTAAATTAATTTTTTACAAAAATATTTTATTGTTTAACATATTTAATATAATGTCTAAGTTAATTGGCTTTTTATTTAAAAACACACTTGTTTAAATCATCTTTTAACAACAAATTCATTGTGTAACTTATCAATAATAACTTGAGCCATTTTATTTTTCGCTTCGTGTGTCCAACCTGCAATATGAGGCGAAAAGAGAACATTATCCTTTTTAAGCAACTCTTTAAGGTGCCTATTTTTACTAATATCTACAGTTTCAAAAGAATTACTTTCTATCTCCAAAACATCTAAACAAGCACCAACAACCTTTCCGTTATTAATTCCTTTTAAAAGATCTTTTAGTATGACCGATTTTCCTCTTGCAGAATTTATTAAAATAATTGGCTTTTGAAATTTATTTAAAAACGAAGTGTTAACCATATTAACAGTTTCTGATGAAAGAGGGGTGTGTAAACTTAATATATCTGTTTTGGTGAAAATTTCATTTAAAGCAACTTCACTTACCAATTCAGATTCGAATCCTTTTAGATATTTATCATAGGCAATGACATTTACTTCGAAACCTGCTAGCTTTTGAGCAAAACTTCTTCCCATGTGACCATAACCAATAATCCCAATAGTTTTCCCTTTTAATTCTTGACCTCTATTGCCTTCTCTAATCCACTCTCCTCTTCTAACCTGAAAATCAGCTTTGTTAAGATTATTTAATAAAGACAATAACATGCCTATTATATGTTCACCTACTGCATCACGATTGCCTTCTGGAGATCTGAAAACTAAAATGTTTTTTTTCTTACAGAAATTTAAATCAATATTTTCTAAACCAGCACCAGGTCTTCCAATAAATTTAAGATTTGTTGCTAAAGAAAGAATTTTATCATCAAGAACGATTCTACTTCTAATAATAACTCCATCGAATTCAGCTATTTTATTTTCTATTTTTTCGTGTGCCCAATCATATCCTTCAACAGAATTCCATCCCCACTGATCAAATTTATCTTTGAAAGAAGAATGAACTTTATCTATTAAAAGGACTTTCATTTAAAAGTATATCGCCCAACCAATTAAAAAATAAAGAAGTAATCCTATAACATCGTTTGTTGTTGTAATGAAAGGTCCTGTTGCTAAAGCTGGATCAATTTTATATTTATTTAAAATAAGAGGAATAAACGTTCCAAACAATCCTGCGTATAGAAAAACGGATATTAATGAAATTCCTATCGTTAGTGCAAGAAGCATATCTTTTTCTGTAATTAGACAAAATAATAATGCTATTAATGAACAAATCAATCCATTTACTATTGCCACTAACAGTTCTTTGATTAATTTTTTTGCAATTGTATCTATCTCTAGTGAATTATTTGCCAATGATTGGACAATTATTGCCGAGGACTGAACACCAACATTCCCACCCATTGCAAGAATTAAAGGAATAAATGATGCCATTACTGGAAACTCACTAATCTTATCTTCAAAACCACCAATAACGTAAGCTCCACAAATTCCTCCTGTCAATCCAATTAATAGCCAAGGCAATCTAGCTCTACTAAGCACCCAAACAGTATCTGAGGATTCTACTTTTTCAGAAATACCACTAGCCATCTGATAATCCTTTTCAGCTTCTTCTTTGATGACCTCCATAGCATCATCAATAGTAATTCTACCAATTAGAGCTCCTACTTCATTAATAACAGGAACTACTACCAGTTCATATTTTTCCATTATTGAGGCAACTTCTTCAGAAGGAACTAATGCTTGAACATGTATGGGATCTTTTCTATAAATATCTTTAATTAAAGTGCTATCTGAAGCGTATAGAAATTTCTTCAAAGATAGAGTTCCCAAAAGATTTGAATTATTATCAGTAACATAAATTGTATAAATCTGATCAACATCTTCGACTTGTTTTCTGAGTAGTTCTAGAGCGTTCTTAACAGTCCAATTAACATTAGCAGCTATGAATTCTTTATCCATAATACCACCTGCACTATCTTCATCATAATTAAGAAGATCGGTAATGTCACTTGTTTGGGTTTCATCTTTAATTTCACTTAAAACTGCTTCTTGCTTTTTTTCTGGAAGGTCTTGTAATAAATCTGTTGCATCGTCAGAATCCATTTTCTCAATGGATTCTGCAATTTGTTTTGCAGAAAGAGATTCCAAAAATTTTTCTCTAACATCCTCATCGATTTCAACAAGAACATCAGCTGCTTTTTCATCTTCTAAAAGTTGATAGATATATTGAGCTTCTTCAAGATTAACATAATCCATAACATCTGCAATGTCAGCAGGATGTAAATCAATAATATTATTGATAATAAAAAGATTATCCTTCTCAACTATTGCTTGAGAAACATTACTTAGAAAATCTTTTGTCAATTCGAACTGCATTATTCCCTGATTTAGAGTTAGCTAGTCATTTCATGTTACCAGAAACGAAAATAAGAAATTACCTTGAACTAATAATCGTTATTTCATTAAGGTTTCTAAAAAATTTGTTAGAACAATAAAATCTTCGACATATAATTGCTCTGGTCTCTTTGTAAAAAGCGGATGATCTTCAATGTTTTTACCCACAAACGATTTAATTGTATTTCTAATCATTTTTCTTCTCTGATTAAACGTTGCCTTGACAACACTTTTAAATAATTGCTCATTGCAAGGAAGTTTTAAAGCATTATTTCTTGTTAAACGAATTACGCCCGATTTGACTTTTGGAGGAGGATCAAAAACATGTTCATCAACTGTAAAAAGGTATTCAACTTCAAAAAATGCTTGAACAAGAACACTTATTACTCCATATCTTTTATTCCCAGGCTTTTCAGCTACACGCTGAGCCACTTCTTTTTGAAACATACCAACAAGCTGAAAAACTTTATCTTTTTCTTCCAAAACTTTAAATAATATCTGAGAAGAAATGTTGTAGGGGAAATTCCCTGCTATAGAAACCTTTTGACTAGAAAATTCAGTAAAATCAAATTTTAAAAAATCTTCATTTCTAACATCCAGAGATGGGTAATTAACCTTTAAATAAGCAATCGATTCATTATCGACTTCTAAAGCTATTAAGGGTTCTTGTCTTTCTAATAGAAATTTAGTTAATGCGCCTGTGCCTGGCCCAATTTCTATTACTGTATCACAATTAGGCGATTTAATTAACGATGAAGCTATTTCCAAACTAATACTTTCATCCTTTAGAAAATGTTGCCCTAAATGTTTTTTTGGCTTAACCATTAGGCAAAAGATTGTAATTGTATTAAACGATTATACACTCCATTTTTCTGAATAAGCTCCTTGTGAGTTCCTTTCTCAACAATCTCACCTTCTTGCATAACAAGAATACAATCTGCATGTTGGATTGTAGAAAGCCTATGAGCTATTACTAAAGATGTCCGATTTTTCATTAAGCGTTGCAGAGCTTCTTGAACTAATTTTTCTGATTCTGTATCTAGCGCAGATGTTGCTTCATCCAAGATTAAGATTTCTGGATTCTTAAGTACAGCTCTAGCAATAGCGATACGTTGTTTTTGTCCACCAGATAATTTACCTCCACCATCACCAACAATAGAATCGTACCCTTTTTCAAAACTCATTATAAAATCATGAGCATTTGCAATTTTTGCAGCAGCCATTACTTCATCCTTGTTAGGATTTTCAACAGCATAAGCAATGTTGTTGAAAATTGAATCATTGAACAAAATACTTTCTTGAGTTACTATTCCTAATAAAGACCTTAAACTTTTTAATGAAATTGTATTTATTGAATGTTGATCAATTTTAATTTCTCCTTTTTCTATTTCATAAAATCGAGGAACTAAATCTGCCAATGTTGTTTTTCCAGAACCAGACTGCCCAACTAAGGCAATCGTTTGTCCTTTTTTAATTTCTAAAGAAATATTTTTGAGCACCCAATCTTGCTCGTATCTAAAAGACACTTTTTCAAATGAAATTGATTCTGAAAAATTAACGATCTTTTCAGCATTTTCAATGTCATAAATAGACACCTCTGCCTCAGTTATTTCTTTTATTCTATCCATTGCAGATAATCCCTTTTGAGCATTTGAATATGCCTTAGTTATTGCTTTAAAAGGGGATATTAATTGAGAAAGGAAAGCTATATATGCAATGAAAAAAGACCCGTCAATTTCGCCATCAATAGCCAAAAGACCACCGTACCATAAAACAGATGCAATAAGCGTAATTCCTAAAAATTCACTTAAAGGAGAAGCTAAATCAGCCTTTCTATACATTTTTATCATTAACCGATTGTATTCTGTATTTAATTTATCGAATTTTCTAATTGCTTTTTCTTCAACACTAAAACCTTTAATAATTCTTAGTCCAGAAATAGATTCTTCTAAATAAGAAATTAAATCTCCTAAACGAGACTGCCCCTTTTTAGCATTGCCTCTTAAACTTTTTGCAACAAAACCAATCATAACTCCAGCAAGAGGAAAGAAAATTGCTAAGAACAATGTAAGTTCAGGACTCATCCATATTAAGATGATAAAATAAATAACAATATTTAACGGGTCTCTAAAAGTTGCCTCAATTGATTTTAAAATTGACCACTCAATTTCCTTTAAATCATTTGTCATTTTTGAAAGAATATCTCCCTTTCTTTCTTCGCTAAAAAATGACAATTGTAAATTTAATAACTGACGATACATGGTGTTTCTGAAGTCCCTAATAACTCCATTTCTTATCACCGCAATGAAATATAAAGCAAAATAAATACAAGCATTTTTCAAAAGGGTAAATACCACCACTAATACACAAACATACATCAATACCACTGCAGAACCGTTCAATTGAATTTGTTCAGCTAAAAAATAAAAGCCATGTTCTTTTAAAGAATATCCATCTGCAAAAAAATCAGTTTCTGGATTTGATTCTAAAATTCTTTGAACTTTTCCTTCTTGATTAAATAGAATCTCCATTATAGGAATCAGAAGAATAATAGAAAATGCAGAGAATAGCATTCCCAAAACATTAAAAATCACATTTAATGAAGCATGTTTGTAGTAACCTTTAACAAGTGTCAGTATTCTTAAAAATTCAATCATCTTTGATTTAAGGTATGGGGTCAAAGATAAGATTATGGTATAAAAAACATCTTATC
>Ga0315331_10000955_pt1 | contig 21253 bp, 10 predicted proteins | sample M160m34915metaG_FD_203456 | JGI IMG/M metagenome (GOLD analysis project Ga0315331, IMG submission 203456) | Ammonia-oxidizing marine archaeal communities from Monterey Bay, California, United States - M1 60m 34915 | ecosystem: Environmental > Aquatic > Marine > Intertidal zone | place: USA...
TGAAGAATTTTTAGTTGGCAAAGCAAATGTTTATGGAGCAACAACTTTTTATGATTTCTTAAAAGAAGACAATAAGAATAAAAAAGTATATGTCTGTAATGGTACTGCATGTGAATGTGCAGGTACTCAGGGGGATTTGAACACTCAATTATTAAATCATTTTAAGCCTGAAGAAATAGGTCATATGTGCTGTTTGGGTAGATGTCATGAAAATGGTGCATTTCATTTAAATGGCATTAATTATTCTGCTAAATCGGATGAAGACATTTCAAATATATTAGCTGGAAAAGAATTTAATGGTTCAGATCATTACGGTGTTCATTCTACTGGTTCATGCATTCTTACAGGAGAGCAATTAACTATTTCCGATTTTAAATCTGGATTAGAAAAAGTGTTTAAAAAAGGTAAAGATGAGTCTTTAGGTGAGATTAAAATCGCTAATGTTAGAGGTAGAGGAGGGGCTGGATTTCCTATGGGGTTTAAATTAGAATCTTGTAAGAATATTGAAAATGAGCTTAAGTTTATTATTTGTAATGCAGATGAAGGCGATCCAGGTGCTTTTTCTGATAGATATTTACTTGAAAAACAACCACTTTTAGTGCTCTTTGGAATGATGGTTTCTGGTTATATTACTGGAGCTGAATGGGGGCTGTTGTACATAAGAGCAGAGTATCCAGAATCTGTAACTATAATTGAAAAAGCTGTTAAAAAACTTTATGAAGAGAATTTATTAGGTTCTGATATTCTTGGAAGTGGTTTTAACTATAATTTCAGAGTTATTAAGGCTCAGGGCGCGTATATATGTGGTGAAGAGACTGCATTGATTAATTCGATTGAGGGTCAACGACCAGAAGTAAGAACTCGACCTCCTTATCCAACAGAACAAGGTCTTTTCAATAAACCCACTATTGTAAATAATGTTGAAACGTTGGCAAGTGTATATAACATTATTAATCATGGGGGAGGAGCTTTTAATAAAATTGGTACAGAACGTTCAAGTGGTACAAAATTGGTTTGTCTAGATAGTTTTTTTAATAAACCTGGAATTTATGAAGTGGAAATGGGCTATTCATTGGCAAATTTAATTTATAAAGATGCTGGGGGTTTTAAAAAGCCTGTTAAGGCCATGCAGATTGGCGGACCTTTAGGCGGGGTCGTTCCAATTCATAAAATCGATGAGCTTACCATAGATTTCGAATCATTTGCTAATACTGGATTTTTATTAGGACATGCTTCGGTTGTATGTATACCAGAAAACTTTCCAATGGTAAAATACATTGAGCATTTATTCGATTTTGCTGCTTATGAGAGTTGTGGAAAGTGCTTTCCATGTAGGTTGGGAACTAAAAGAGGTTATGAAATGTTTTCAAAAGCTATAAATGAAGATTATAAAATTGAGAAATCTCTTATACAAGATTTGTTAGATACTCTTCAAGCAGGTTCTCTTTGTGCTCATGGAGGAGGCATTCCCTTGCCTGTAAAAAATATACTTCACTATTTTAAAGAAGAGTTAAGTCCTTACATAAAAGAGACTTGATGTTTAAGATTATATGTAACCTTTTTTAAATTTTAACGAATAAAAATTTAGATTATTAATGAAGAAAATAGCATACATAGATGATGTTCCTTACGAACTTATTGATGGAGAAACGATGTTGTCTTTTGTTAGAAGAAACATTAATAATGAAAAAATCCCAACCTTATGTGATGCTCCAAACTTAGATCCTTTCGGGTCATGTCGAGTGTGTAGTGTTGATGTCTCTTTAGAGAAAGGTGGTGAAGCCAAAACGATGGCGTCTTGTCATTCCCCTGTTTTTGAAGGTAATTATATTTATACTGAATCTGATAATATTTTAAGATTACGTAAGAATATTATTGAGTTGGTGTTAACCGATCACCCTTTAGATTGTTTAACATGCGAAGTAAATGGTAATTGTGAATTGCAATCTGTTGCAGCTCAGGTTGGTATAAGAGATGTGAGGTATCCAAAAGGTGAAAACCACCTTCATTATGAAAAAGACAATAGTCATCCTTATATGACTTCTGACCTCTCTAAATGTATCAATTGTTATCGATGTGTAAGAGCTTGTGATGAGGTTCAAGGAGAATTTGTTTTGTCTATGGCTGGAAGAGGATTCGACACAAAGATTGTAAAAGGAAAAAATCAATCTTTTATGGATTCGGATTGTGTTAGTTGCGGGGCTTGTTCTCAAGCTTGTCCAACAAGTGCAATTTCTGATGTTTTCCAATCTAAATCAATAGTTTCACCTGATAAAACAAGAACTGTTTGTACCTATTGTGGTGTTGGGTGTAATCTGGAAGTGTCAACTAAAAATGGTGAAATTCTTTCTATACAGGCTCCTTATGATGCTAAAGCCAATTTGGGCCACACTTGTTTGAAAGGTAGGTATGCTTTTAAGTTTTATGATCATCCAGATAGGTTAAAAAGTCCGATGGTTAGAAAAAACGGAGTGCTAGAGGAGGTTTCTTGGGATGAAGCTTATGATTATATGGTAGAGCAGTTTAATGCTATAAAAAAGAATAATGGACCTGATGCAATTGCTGGTATATCTTCAGCAAGAACTCCAAATGAAGAGAATTATCTGATGCAAAAATTTATTCGTGCTGTAATAGGTACTAATAATATTGATTGTTGTGCTCGAGTTTGTCATTCACCAACAGCGCTAGGCATGCAAAGAACTTTTGGAACAGGAGCTGCAACTAATTCAATTGAGGATCTTGATCACACAGACTTTATTTTAATTATTGGAGCTAATACTACTGATGCTCACCCTGTTACTGGTGCTAGGATAAAGCAAAGGTTAATGAAAGGAGTTAAGGGAATAGTTATAGATCCAAGAAGAATTGAATTGGCAAAATATGCTACCTATCATCTACAATTAAGACCTGGAACTAATGTTGCTCTATTGAACATGATGCTTTATTATATAATTACTGAAGAAGTAGAAGATAAGCAGTTTATTATCGATAAGTGTGAAGGTTATCAAGAAATGAAGGAAGAGATACTTAGGTTGGATATGGATGAGCTTTCTGAAATTACTGGTGTAGATAAAAAGTTGGTTAAAGAAGCTTCTATTGCTTATGCTACTGCAAAAGCGGCAATGGAATTTCATGGTTTAGGTGTTACTGAACATACTCAAGGTACATTTACTGTTCAGTTAATTGCCGATCTTGCTATGATAACTGGAAATATAGGAAAAAAAGGCGCTGGTGTTAATCCTCTTAGAGGGCAGAATAATGTTCAAGGCGCTGCTGATATGGGTGCTCAACCCCATCAAGGGGCTGGATACTTAGATGTTACAGACCCTGATGTAAATATAAAATACAATCAGTTTTATGGGGCAGATGTTCCATCTCATATTGGATTAAAAATTCCTGAAATGTTTGACGCTGCTATTTCTGGTGATTTAAAGGCAATGTGGATTATTGGAGAAGATGTGGTTCAAACAGATCCAAATACACAAAAGGTTATAAAAGCGCTTAGTAATTTAGATATGTTAGTTGTTTCAGAATTGTTTATGACGGAAACTGCAAAACTTGCAACGGTTCTGCTTCCCGCATCTTCTTTCTTGGAGAAAGAAGGTACGTTTACTAATGGTGAAAGACGTATTCAGCGAGTTCAAAAAGTAGTAGATCCCATTGAAGGAACCAAACCAGATGGACAAATCATTATAGATGTTATGAATAGAATGGGGTATTCTCAAGATGATTATTCTGCAGACGGTCTATTGAAAGAAATTTCTAAAATTGTACCATTCTTCAAAGGTGTTAAATGGGCTGAGTTAGGTGATAATGGAAAACAATGGCCTGTTTTAGAGGACGGATCAGATACACAGCTATTACATATAAAAGAATTTAAAAGAGGTAAAGGTAAATTTTTCTATTATCCATTTGAAGAATCAAATGAAGTTGATAAATATTCAAAAGATTATCCATATATAATTACCACAAATAGAGAGCTAGAGCATTATAATTGTGGGGCCATGACTCGTAGAACTGGAAATGTTGAGATTTTAACTGAAGATGTTTTACTTATTCATCCTGATGATGCAAATAAAGAGTTGATTAATGATGGTGATTTTGTTTGTGTTGAATCTCCTAGAGGGAAGGTTGATATAAAAGCTAAAATAACAGATGAGGTTAAACCTGGAATTTTAAGTTCTACATTTCATTTTCCAGATATAATGTTAAATAACATCACATCAGATGAGCATTGCTCAGAAGCAATGTGTCCTGAGTATAAAGTTGTAGCCGTTAAAATAAGAAAATCCAAAGGTAAGTATAAGCCAGTTGATGCGTAGTGTAAATACTATTGAGAGTTTTTTCTAAATCTGTAAATTCTACATTGTTATTCTGGAATTGTCTAATACTAACAATTAGGTGTCCATTAAAAAAGTTAAACTTTGTGTTGTTATAGTAATTAATAAACTAGTTTTGTCAAAAATTTAAACTTCTAGAGATGTCTAATTTTAAACATATTCAGTTTGACACTAAAAACACAGAGTTTGTCAAAGCTTTGAGAAAAAAAGTGAATGCTTATTTTAAAGAAAAAAATATTTCTAAACACAGTAATTTTAATATGGTGTTAAAAACCATATTTATGTTGTCTATTTATTTTGTTCCATTTGCTTTTATTATTTCTGGATTTATCGATTCTTGGTGGGTAAATCTTTTTCTTTGGGTTTTAATGGGCTTTGGAATGGCAGGAATAGGTATGTCCGTTATGCACGATGCTAATCATGGCTCTTATTCTAAGTACAAAAAAGTTAATGTTGTATTAGGTCATATTATAGAACTTGTTGGTGGAAGTGCTTTAAACTGGAAATTACAACACAATGTTTTACACCATACATATACAAATATTTCTGGAATGGATGAAGATTTAGAATCTGATCCAATGATGCGTTTCTCTCCAGATCAAGAAAGAAAGAAATTTCATCGATTTCAACACATTTACGCTTGGTTTTTATACTCTTTAATGACTATATCATGGAGTATAAATAAAGATTTTGCTCAATTAGTAAGGTATAGAAAAAAAGGCCTTTTAAGTATGCAAAAGGTGAATTTCTCTAAAGCCATGGTGTTTTTAGTTTTGTCAAAGGTTTTTTATTATGGATATGCACTTATTTTACCTTTAGTTTTTGCTTCATCTTGGTGGATTGCTCTAATAGGATATTTTGTGATGCATTTTATAGCTGGATTCGTTCTGGCAATTGTTTTTCAATGTGCTCATGTTGTTGAAAACGCTGATTATCCAAAACCTCTTGCATCTGGAAATATGAAAGATAATTGGTTTGCTCATCAATTACATACAACTTCTAATTTTGCAACAAAATCTAGAATTTTCTCTTGGTTTGTTGGTGGTTTGAATTTCCAAGTTGAACACCACTTGTTTCCCAATATTTGTCATGTACATTACAAAAAGCTTAGTCCTATTGTAAAAGCAACAGCAAAAGAATTTGGGTTACCTTATAATAATTTTAAAACATTTTTTGGTGCTCTTATGTGTCATACTAGGCATTTGAAGAAATTAGGTTCATCATAATTAAAAATTTAAATTATCTCAACTAATCAATCCATAAAGTTTGACACTTCAAAACCTGAGTTTGTAAAAGTTCTTAGGAAGCGAGTTAATGAATATTTTAAGCAGAATAACATCTCCAAAAACAGCAATGGAGTAATGGTCTTTAAGACTATATTTATGCTTTTACTGTTTTTTGTTCCTTTTAGTTTGATATTACTAGAGGTTCTCCCTTTTTGGTGGTTTACACTTTCTATGTGGTTTTTAATGGGGTTAGGAATGGCAGGAATAGGTCTTTCAGTTATGCATGATGCTAATCATGGTGCATATTCCAAAAACGCTACAGTAAATAAACTTCTTGGTTATTGTTTAAATGTTGTTGGCGGTTTTGATTTGAATTGGAGAATTCAGCATAATGTTCTTCACCACACTTATACAAATATTATTGGCATGGATGAGGATGTTGATGCAGGTATTGTTTTGCGTTTTTCAAATTCTCAACCAAGAAAGGCTCATCATGGATTTCAACATATATATGCTTGGTTTTTATATGGTTTAATGTCTATTTCATGGATTTTAACAAAAGACTTTATTCAAATAGTTAAATACAATAAGAAAGATTTAGTTAAATCTCAGGGTACTTCTTTAACAAAAGCCTTGATTAGTTTAACCCTTTGGAAATCTTTTTATTTGTTTTATATAATTTTTATTCCCATAATTTTGTCTGGTAATATTGGAATAACAATAGCAGGTTTTTTACTTATGCATTTTGTAGCAGGCTTATTTCTTACTACTGTTTTTTTATGTGCACACATTGTTGATCAAACAGATTTCCCTCTTCCTGAGGAGGGTGGTGTTATTAATAAAAACTGGTATGTTCATCAGATGGAAACTACTGCAAATTTTTCAAACAAGAAAAGTCTTTTTTCATGGTTTATAGGTGGTTTAAATTATCAAATTGAACATCATTTATTTCCCAATATCTGTCATGTTCACTATTACGAGTTGTCTAAAATTGTGAAAAGCACTGCTGAAGAATTTAATCTTCCTTATCATGCAAATAAATCTTTTTTAAAAGCGCTTAAGCACCATGCTGCTCATTTAAAAGAAATGGGTAAAGCTGCTTAATTTATCTTTTTGATAATTTTTTCAAGGTGGATTTAAAGTTCATTTCTATCTTTTCATTTTTATGTTTCCCTTCTTTTATTATCCACTCTCCATTTACAATGGTTCCTTTATACGAATTAATATCTGAAGAGTAAACAATAGTGTTACTCAGATTTTTTAAACTTGTCTGATTGATTAAAGGGTGATCTTCACTTATAACTAAAGCGTCAAATTTTTTTCCTTTCTGAAAGAAAACATCTTGATCTTCACCCATTGATTTTTTTCCATTTATAAATGAACTTTCAATTGCAATTGATCCATTATCACCAGAAAAAATGTTTCCAAATGTATTTCTATTGTGGGTTATTAACCGTTGTCCATAATCCAATAAACGAATCTCTTCAAAGGGGTTCAGTCCAATGTGACTATCTGTTCCGATAGACCATCTGCCATTTTCTGATAAAAATTCTTTTAATGGGAAAATACCATCGCCTAAATTCCCTTCTGTTGAGGGGCAAAGAACCACATTTGCTTTAGATTTGGCTATTTTAGAAATTTCTTTTTCATTAATATGAGTTGCATGTACAAGATGGTAGTTTTCATTTAGTTCAATGTTATTAGCTAACCATTCAACTGGCCTTTGACCTAAATGGTTTATGCAATCTTCAATTTCTTTAAGTTGTTCTGAGACATGAATGTGAAAAGGTGTGTTTTTGTTTCTGTATTGACTTAGCTGAATGATGTCTTTTTCTTTGACTCCTCTCATAGAATGAATACCTATACCGGCACTTGCGTTACAGTAGTGATTTGTACTTTTTCTGCTAGCATCAAATAATGAAATATAATCTGTATAAGTTTCACTAATAAATCTACGTTGTTTTTCTTCTGGATTCTTTCCAAACCCACCCATTTGATAGAATATTGGAATTAGCGTAATTTTGATTCCTGCTTTTTTTGCTGCCGAAACAAGTCTTTCACCATTTTCAGAAATATTATTGAATTTTTTTCCTGAAATATCATGGTGTAGGTAATGAAATTCTGCAACATGTGTGTATCCATTTCGCAACATTTCTTTATAAAGCATTGTAGCAATGTCTTCTAGCTGGTCTGGATTAATTGCAAGAGCTAAATCATACATTGCATTTCTCCAACTCCAAAAGTCATTTTGATTTGGTGTTATCTCATGTAATTCAGCCATTCCAGCCATTGCATATTGAAATGAATGAGAGTGAGCATTTTGAAAACCCGGAATTGCAAAGTCGGTATAACCCAAACCATCATTTGAGTTTTTTATTGATTGAATGACACCATCGTTGTCAATAATTATTGAAACATTTTCTAGCCAATTTTTATTGACAAGTAAACCTTTAAATTTAAACTCCTTCATTTAAGTAATTAATTAATGATTTAAATGTGTTTTTAAGCCACTTTTTAACTTCATTAGCTTTGTAGTTGTCATAATCTAATTCATCGTTTGACATGTATAAATCTTTAGCCATTTCTAATTGTAGGGCATGTATGTTTGAATCCACTTTTCCTTTAGACCTTGTTATATACCCTCCTTTAAATGGGTAATTATCATAAACAGCTAAGCCACTATTTTTTAATTTCTTTAATGTAAGTTCGATTAATGTATTTTCTGCTGTTTTTCTATCATTGTTTCCCAATATTAAATCAGGGAATGGTTCTTTTTGTATTGTGGGTACTGTTCTTCTAATGGAGTGGGCATCCCATAAAATCACTTTATCAAACTCCTTTTTTAACTCATTTAATAAGGCATTAATTTTTTGATGATAGGGGTTAAAGTAATTTATTAATCTTCTATTTATTTCATTTTTACTTGGTTCTAAAGAATCGTTTAAATATAAATTTTCACCTAGGAAGTTGGTTGTTGGACATAATGAGGTTATTATTCTTCCGTCATTGTATAGCGAAATGTTTTCAGGGGTTCTGTTTAAATCTATTACCCATCTAGAATACACTGCTTGAATTGTAGTAATTCCTAAACTAGGTGCAAAATCATAGAGTTTTTCAAGAAACCAATCAGTATCATCTGGTTTTTGAATAATTTTTGGATTATAACTGGATATTATTTCATTCGGAAATTGAACTCCGCAGTGAGGAATACTTAATAAAATTCCAACTTTTTTCTTTTCAGGAAAAACAATTTTATATGGAGAACAATTTTCTTTCATTTTAGCGTTAAAGATAGTATGATTTGTAAACTAATTGAATCTCTATAAATGTTTATGGTTAGAAGTATAAATTCAATTATATTTAAGCTTTGTAAAATAAAAATTGATGTATAAATCGGATGTTGAAGGTTTAGAAGCTTTTGTGAAAAGCTATAAGGACTTAAAAAATGAAATTTCTAAGGTTATAGTTGGTCAAGATGAAGTTGTTAAGCAAGTTTTGATTTCTATTTTTTCTAAAGGCCACTGCTTATTGGTTGGTGTACCGGGGTTAGCAAAAACACTACTTGTTAGTACTATTGCAGAGGCTTTAGGATTATCATTTAATAGGGTGCAATTTACACCTGATTTGATGCCTTCTGATATTATTGGCTCTGAAATATTGGATGAATCTAGAAAGTTTACCTTTTTAAAAGGGCCATTATTTGCAAATATAATTTTAGCAGATGAAATAAACCGTACTCCTCCTAAGACACAGGCCGCTTTACTTGAAGCCATGCAAGAACAATCGGTTACTGTTGCTGGAAAAACTCATCAATTAGATCATCCATTTTTTGTTCTTGCTACTCAAAATCCAATTGAACAAGAGGGAACATATCCTTTACCAGAAGCTCAACTCGATCGATTCATGTTTAATGTTTGGGTAGATTATCCAACATATGAACAAGAACTTTCAATTGTTAAGAACACAACGGGTAATTTTGTTCCAAAACTAAATAATGTCATTTCACAAGAACAAATCATCTATTTTCAAAATTTAATTAGAAAGATGCCAGTTCCAGATAATGTCTTAGAATATGCTGTAACGTTAAACACTCGTACAAGACCTTTTTCTGAAAATTCTCCGGAGATTATTAAGAAATATATTTCTTGGGGAGCAGGGCCAAGATCATCTCAATATTTAATAGTTGCTGCAAAATGTAATGCTGCAATTAATGGTAAATTTTCTCCAGATATTGAAGATGTTAAAGCAGTAGCAGAACCAATTTTAAGACATCGGTTAGTTCGAAATTATATAGCTGAAGCAGATGGATTTAAAGTTGAGAAAATTATTAATGAAATATTATAACTTATTATGAATAAAAGTAAAGCCCTCATCATCCCATTAATTTTTGGGATATTCTTGTTTTTCACTCAATGTAGTAATAACAATAAAGTAACTCAAGATAGTTCTGTATTTAGCGGTTATGTTTCAGGATTCACATCTGGTTTAGTTTCTAATTCTTCATCTATTGAATTAAGATTAATTGATGCTGTTTCTGATGACGTTTTTAATTCAGAAGAAGAAATTGATTTATTTGATTTTGAACCGAGTATTGAGGGTGTTTCTAGATGGAAAGATAAGAATACAATTGAATTTATACCTTCTGAGAAGTTACCTTCAGGAGTTCAATATTTAGCTACATTTAAGCTAAGTGAAGTTTTAAATAAAGATGATGGAGTTAGTGATTTCAACTTTAATTTTCAAACAATTCAACAAGCCATTTTTTTTGAGTTTAATGGCCTAAGATCAGTTAATGATAATGATTTATCATGGCAAAAAGGCCTTTGTAAAATTCATACAGCTGACTTAGAAGATTCAGAAAATATTGAAGCTATTGTTTCTGTAACTCAAAACGGCAAAGAATTAGCACTAATTTGGGATCACTCTGGTGATGGTAAATCTCATGAGTTTATCATTGATAGTATTTCAAGAAAAGAAAATCAAGAAGAAATTGATGTTAATTGGATGTCTGTTGATATTGGTGCTAAGGAAAATGGGAATCAAATAATATCCATTCCTCCACTAGGAGAGTTTTCTGTAACCAATTCTACAATTAATCAATACCCAGATCAGTTTTTAACACTTCATTTTTCAGATCCTCTCAAAAAGAAACAGAATTTAAATGGATTAATTCGCTTTAAGGATAACAATATAGGAGTTAGACTTTCTATTGATGGTAATGATGTTAATGTATACCCTAAATCTAGGTTAAATGGTACCTATACAATTATTGTAGATAATGGAGTAAAAAACATCATGAACTATAATTTAACTGAAAAATATGAGCAACCCATAACATTTACTAGTATAAAACCTGCTGTTGAAGCATTATCTAGTGGTGTAATTCTACCAAGTACCGATGGGTTAATATTCCCTTTTAAAGCGGTTAACCTTAAAGGTGTTAAAGTTAAAATTATTAAAATTTATGAAGATAACATCGCTCAATTTTTTCAGATCAACCAGTTTAATGGTTCAAGAGAGCTTTCTAGAGTTGGAAGAATTATATACAAAGATGAAATTGAACTGTTGTCTGATAAAGCAATTGATTATGGATCTTGGAATACATTTTCTATTGATCTTTCAAAATTCATTGATGTTGAACCAGGTGCTATTTATAAAGTTCAGTTAAGTTTTAATCGTTCTCATTCTTTGTATCCATGTGAAGAAAAATATGTTCCTTCTAATGATTTTAAGGAAGATAATGAAATGGCTAATTATGATGGTCCAAATTCATACTATTGGGATTATTATGATGATTACGATTATTACGATTATAACTGGGATGAAAGAGAAGATCCATGTAAAAATTCTTATTATAGAGTTAATAATCGTTCAATTTCTAGTAATATTTTCGCATCTGATTTAGGTATTATTGCAAAGGGTTCAAAATCAAATAAACTTAAAGTAGCAATTACAGATATTAAATCTACTTTACCCATGTCTGGTGTAAAAGTAGATGTTTATAATTATCAAAATCAATTAATTAAGTCTGGTAACACAGATGATGATGGTTTTGTGGACATAGCTTTAAATTCAAAACCATTTTTCATAGTAGCTTCAATAGACAAACAAAAGGGTTATCTAAGGTTAGATGATGGTTCTTCTTTGTCTCTTAGCATGTTTGATGTAAGTGGAGATAAAGTTGAAAAAGGGATTAAGGGGTTTCTTTATGGTGAAAGAGGAGTTTGGAGACCAGGAGATTCTCTTTATTTATCTTTTATCCTTGAAGATAAAAATGATGCTATAGCAGATAACCACCCTGTAATTTTTGAGCTATTTAATCCAGATAATCAGCTTTACGAGAGAAAGGTCAAAGTTTCTTCTGAAAATGGTTTTTATGATTTCAGAACAGCTACAGAAACAACTTCTCCTACTGGAAATTGGTTGGCGAGAGTTAAGGTTGGAGGTTCATCCATTACTAAGACAGTTAAAATCGAAACTGTAAAGCCTAATCGCTTAAAAATTAAACTTGATTTTAACAATGAAATAATCACTAAAAACAATCAGAATTGTGAAATTTCTTCATCATGGCTTCACGGAGCAAAAGCAAAAGACCTCAAAACTGATGTAGAATTAAGTTTAAAAGGGGGTAAGACTTCTTTTGATGAATATAAAATGTATTCTTTTGATGACCCTTCTAAATCTTTTACTTCCAATGATAAATTAATATTTGAAGGTAAGACTGATGCTGAAGGAAAAGTCTCTTTTGATCCAGATATTTCAGTTTCTGATGAAGCACCAGGAATGTTAAAAGCTAATTTTAAAACTCGTGTTTTTGAAAAAAGTGGTGATTTTAGTATTAATAATCAAACAATCTACTATTCTCCATATAGCAGCTATGTTGGTGTTAAAATACCTGAAGGAAAGGGTTGGAATGGTGCATTATATTCCAATGACAAAAACCTAATTTCAATAGTGACTTTAGATGAAAATGGAAATCCATTAAACAGAAAAGGTTTAAAAATTGAAATTTTTGATGTTAGGTGGAGATGGTGGTGGGAAAGATCTTATAATGAAGATTTAGCTAGATATGTTTCTGATAAATCTACACATCTTATTAAATCTGATTTAGTCAATACTGTTGATGGAAAAGTATTGTATGAAATGGATTTTAATGGAGATTACTATGGAAGAAAATTAATTAGAATTACAGACCCAATTTCTGGTCACAGTACTGGTGAAACATTTTACTTAACTTATAGAGGTTGGTGGAATAATTCTGGTCAAGAAAATTCAGAGGGTGCAGAAATGTTAGTTTTTTCAACAGATAAAAAAGCGTACAATGTTGGCGAAGATGTAGAAGTAGAGCTTCCTCAATTTAAACAAGGAAGAGCATTGGTTAGCATTGAATCAGGTTCTAAAGTAGTGGAAACTTTTTGGGTTGACCCTAATGAGAATAACCATAAATTTTCTTTTAAAACAACTCCTGAAATGTCACCAAACGTTTTTGTTCATATTTCATTAGTTCAACCGCATGTAAATAAAGAGAATGATTTACCCATTCGTTTGTACGGTATTCAATCTATTAAAGTTGAAGATCCAAACACTATTTTGCATCCTAAAATTGATATGGCAGATGAGTTAAGTCCAGAAAAAGAGGTGTCAATTAGAATTAGTGAATCTAATGGTAAGAAAATGACATATACTGTTGCAGTTGTTGACGATGGTTTATTAGATTTAACCAATTTTAGAACCCCTAACCCTTGGAACACTTTTTATTCAAAAGAAGCACTCGGTATTAAAACTTGGGACATGTATAAATATGTTATAGGTGCGTTTTCTGGCGAAATGGCTGGTCTGTTAGCTCTTGGTGGTGATGAATTTGAAAAAGAAAATGATGCGAGTAAGGTTAATCGTTTCAAGCCTGTTGTTAAGTATTTTGGGCCCTTTACAATTGAACCAGGGCAATCTAAAGAACATAAGTTTATGATGCCCAATTATATTGGATCTGTTAGAACAATGGTTGTTGCAGGAAATGCAGGAGCTTATGGTTCTGCCGAAAAAACAACTCCAGTAAAAAAACCTTTAATGGTTCTAGCTACTTTGCCTAGAGTAGTTTCTCCATCAGATTTGGTTAAACTACCTGTTACAGTTTTTGCAATGGATAAATCAGTTAAAAAAGCAACTGTTACAGTTGAAACAAATAACATGTTTAGCTTATTAGGAGCTAAATCTAAAACGGTTACTTTCTCAGAGATAGGAGATAAGGTTGTGAATTTCGACCTTAAAGTTGCCAACCAAATAGGGAAAGGAAATGTTAAAGTTTCTGTAAAATCTGGAAGTAAAACTGCCTATCATTCAATTGACATTGCATTGAGAATTCCAAATCCTAGAATAAATGATATTATTGAAGCTGTTATTGAACCAGGTGAATCTTGGAGCAGTGATTATCAACAAATTGGAATTAAAGGCACCAATACTGGAATGTTGGAAGTTTCTAGTATTCCACCTTTAAACTTAGAAAGTAGGTTAGGGTATTTAATTCGTTATCCTCACGGCTGTATTGAACAAACAACTTCTTCTGTTTTTCCTCAATTATTTCTTTCTAATTTATTGGATTTAAAAGAAGAACAGATAAGTGAAATTCAAAACAATATTAACAATGGAATTTCTAGGTTGAAAACATTTCAAATATCAAATGGTGGAATGTCTTACTGGCCAAACAATAACAATGGTGCTAGTGAGTGGGGTACTAACTACGCTGGACACTTTTTAATTGAAGCTAGAAATCAAGGTTATGCTGTTCCTGATGGTATGATTAAGAACTGGCTTAAATTTCAAAAGCAAAGAGCTAATAGTTGGTCTAGATATAACAACAGTGGTTATTCAAGTGAGTTGTTACAATCTTATCGATTATATACACTCGCATTGGCTAAAAAACCAGCTTTAGGTGCTATGAACAGAATGAAAGAGATTAATAATTTAACAGTCACTTCTAGATGGAGATTAGCAGGTGCTTATGTTTTAGCAGGTAAACCTGAAGTAGCTAAGTCGTTAGTGAAATCCATTGGCGTAAATGTTCCTAAATACGATGCTCCTTCTTATACTTATGGAAGTTCGAGAAGAGATGAAGCTATGATTTTAGAAGTCTTAACTCTCTTAAATGATTTTAAAACTGGTAAATCAATTATGGATAATATTTCTAATGGTTTAGCTTCAAGAAGCTGGTACAGTACACAAACTACTGCTTATTCGCTTATGGCAATCAGTAAATTTATTGGAGATGATTCAAAGGTCGACATGAATTATCAATTAGTTGTAAATGGGGATAGTAAAAAAGTGAAATCTACTTCACCTATTAGTCAGAATAAAATCAGCTTTAATTCTAACGGAAGTGGTCAGTTAAAATTGACAAATGAATCTTCTAAAAAGTTATTTGTAAAGCTTCAGCTAAGTGGTATTCCTTTAAATGGGGATAAGACCTCTAAAGAAAGTAACTTGCAAATGACAGTTAAATACATGGATCTTCAGGAAAATCCTATTGACCCTACTGTTATAGAACAAGGCACAGATTTTATTGCTGAAGTTGATATTTTTCATCCGGGAGTTAAACCTCATTATACTGAAATGGCGCTAACTCAATTGTTTCCATCTGGTTGGGAGATTAGAAACACTAGAATGGATGTAAGTGCATCAACATTGTTAAAATCTGTCCCAGATTATCAAGATTTCAGAGATGATAGAGTTCTTACTTATTTTAACATAAACAGATACACTCGTAAAAAATTCAGAGTTATTCTAAATGCAACTTATTTGGGGGAATTTAATTTACCTACTGTTTATTGTGAGGCAATGTATGATAATGAGATAAATGCTAGAAACGCTGGGACTAGAGTTAAAGTAGTTAAGCCTGGTGGAGAGCTAAGTGATCTTTAGTATATGTATTTGTTTTTAAGATTGATGGGTTTTAATAAAACAAAAAAAAAGCTTGTTGTCTTATCTATTTTTTGTGTTATAGTATTGACATGGTGCTTTTCTATAGGTAAACTATTTAGTGATCCTTATTCAACCATTATTAGAAGCTCCAACGGCAATTTACTTTCTGCTAGAATAGCATCAGATGGTCAATGGAGATTTCCTTGTTCAGATTCTATTCCCGATAAGTATAAAAAAGCTGTTGTCTTTTTTGAAGATGAATATTTTCAATACCATTTAGGTGTTAACCCAGTTTCATTAGTAAGAGCTTTTAGTCAAAATTTGGTTTCTGATAAAATTATTAGTGGAGGAAGTACATTGTCTATGCAGCTCATTAGATTATCTAGAAAAGGGAAATCTAGAACCTATTTTGAGAAAATTATTGAAATTGCATTAGCAATTAGACTGGAGCTTACACATTCCAAGGCTGACATTTTAAATTTATATGCATCACATGCTCCATTTGGAGGTAATGTAGTTGGTTTAGAGGCAGCTTCATGGAGGTATTATGGAAGATCTTCTAACTTACTTTCTTGGGGTGAGATAACAACTTTGGCAGTTTTGCCAAATGCTCCTTCACTAATTTATCCAGGTAAAAATCATCAATTATTGCTTTCTAAAAGAAATAGATTATTGGATAAATTATCTAGAAAGGGAATTTTAACTAAAGAAAATTGCGAATTAGCTAAAGAAGAACCGCTTCCTCAAAAACCAATTCCTTTGCCTCAGCATACTCCACATTTGTTGAATAGGTCATTTAAAGATGGAATTAAGAACAAACAGATATATTCTTCAATTGATCAAGAGCTGCAACTTTCATTAAATGAATTAATGAAAAGGTATCATTTTAGATTGTCTCAAAATGAAATTCAGAATGCAGCCTTGCTTGTTATTGATGTGAAAAACGCTAAAGTTTTATCATATGTTGGAAATACGAATTGTAAAGTTGAAGATTGTGGGTCTAATGTTGATGTAATTACAGCTAATAGAAGCACTGGGAGTACATTAAAGCCGCTACTTTACATGTCTATGCTTGAAAACGGAACATTACTACCCAATGCTTTAATAGAAGATGTTCCTACAAAAATTTCTGGATATTCACCTCAAAATTTTAATCGATCGTATGATGGTGCGGTTCCAGCAAATGATGCTCTTGTAAGGTCTTTAAATATTCCTGCTGTTAAATTATTGCAGAATTACGGAGTTCAAGAATTTTACAAACGGTTAAATGAGCTCCAGATAAGCTCCATTAATAAAGGAGCTTCTCATTATGGGTTGTCTCTAATTTTAGGTGGAGCAGAATGTACTTTGTGGGAATTGTGTGAAGCTTATTATTTCTTAGCTAAAAAGTTGAATAACCAACCTTTAAAACCAATAAGCTATCTAAAAGAAATTAATGTTGAATCAGCTTTAGAGTTAGGTAATTTTTCAAAAGCTTCAATTTTTCAAGTTTTTGATATGTTAACTCAAGTAAACAGACCTTTGGAGGAAGGTGCTTGGAAAATATTCGAGTCTTCAAAGAAAATTGCATGGAAAACAGGAACAAGTTTTGGTCAGCGAGATGCATGGTCTGTTGGTGTTACACCAGAATATGTTGTTGGTGTATGGGTGGGTAATGCAGATGGTGAGGGTAGACCAGGATTAACAGGAGTTAAAATGGCTGCTCCATTGATGTTTGAAACCTTTAAGAAATTGAATACTACAACATGGTTTGAGTCTCCAGAAAGTGAACTAAAAACAATTGAGATTTGTGCTCAAAGTGGATTTAGAAAATCTATTAATTGTCCTGAATCGAGGTTTGTACGAAATCATGAGATGGGTATTCATTATCCTACTTGTGAATATCATAAAATAATTCATCTAGATAATAATGAGAAATTTAGAGTTAATAGCAGTTGTTACGATGTTTCTAAAATGAAGAAAAAAAGTTGGTTTTCTTTACCTCCAGTGCAAGAATGGTATTATAGGTTGCGGCATCCATCATATAAGAAAATTCCAGAGCTTCACCCGGATTGTATTGTGAATAATGAACGAGTAATGGATCTAATCTACCCAAATGATGGTTTGAAAATATATATCCCTAAAGGTTTAGATGGTAGTTTCAGTGCAGCTATTTTTGAGATAGCTCATAAAAATCCATCTGCAGAAATTTACTGGTATATGGATGAGCAATTTTTAGGAAAAACAATTAGGAGTCATAAATTGGAAATTGTTGCCAATGAAGGTGTTCATGAATTTGTTTTCACGGATGAAATGGGGAATTCATTTCAAAAAAGTATAGAATTTATTTTTAAATGATATTAAACTTTTATCCCTATTACACAAACATCATCTAATTGTTCTGTTTGGTTTTTCCAATTATTAAAAAAGGTTAATAATTCTATTCGTTGATCTTCCATCTCAAGTTCAATGTTCTTAAGTAGTAATTTTTTGAAATTAGCCGATTTTAATTTTTTATCATTTTCTCCCCCAAACTGATCAGCATAACCATCGGTGTAGAGGTAGATTACATCATTTTTGATTAAATCTATTTCATGATTACTAAATGGTGTGTAACTCTCAGCCATTCCAACAGGTTGTTTGTCTGCTCTATACTCAAGAAGTTCATTGTTTCTTATAATTAAAAGATGATTATTTGCACCGGAATAAAATAGTTTTTTAGATTCAGAATTATAATTTATTAAAGAGATGTCCATCCCATCTTTAATACCTAAAGAGTTTTTACTAAATGTTTCAATAACTAGCTCTCTTGTTTTATCAAGAATTTGAGCTGGGTTAGTAAGGTTGAATTCTTTTACCGATTTGTTTAATGCGTTGTAACAAACCACAGAAACCATTGCTCCAGGAACACCGTGTCCTGTGCAGTCGGCAACAGCTAGTAGTGTTGATTTACTTGTTTTTTCAAGCCAGTAAAAATCTCCTGCAACAATGTCTTTTGGTAGGTATAAAATGAATTTGTCTGAAAATGATTCATCAATTAGTTCAGTAGATGGTAATATGGCATTTTGAATTCTTTTAGCATAATTAATTGAGTCGTTAATTTCTTTGTTTTTAATTTCAAGTATATTTTTCTTTTCATTAAGCTCTTTTGTTCTTTCAGTAACTTTTCCTTCAAGCTGCAGCATGGCTTTTTCCTTAGCATTATCTTTTTCTTTTCTAAGGCTACTCATCTTTTTACCTATACCAAGAGAAAGAATAAATACTTGAGCAACAATAGCTACTAGCAGATAGTATTGAATTGAATAACCTTCTTTACCATTTATTAGGTGAAGAAAAGTTAAAGCAAAACCTATTAATAAACATAAATATGCAAAAAGAAAAATTTTAGTATGATATGTTCTTTTGAAAAAAGCTGGAACTGTACAAATAGTGTAAACGATTATTGTCCATAGAATAGAACATAAAAAAGTTTTAGCAACTAATCCGGAATAAATGAAAGTATAACTAAATAAGAAAAAAGATAAAATTGATAAGTAGATAATAACATTTAATAAAATATTCCATCGTTTATAAAATTTTTTAATGTCAAGGTATTTGCTGCTAAATAGTGCATAAGAAATTATTGTTGCAGTTGAAGATCCTAATAAAATTAAAGGATTATTAATCCAGGTTTGATTAGGGAGAAATAATTCAAATAAAGTCCCGTAAATAGATAAAATTAAACTACCTGCAAAGAACAGGTAAGCGCAGTAATACATGTAAGTACTATCTTTTGTTGACCAAAAAAGAATGAGATTGGTAAAAAGAATTATAATTATTATGCCAATGAAAATACCTATGTAATAATTTGATTTTCTATTGGCTTTTAAAACGAATTTTGAGGGAAATATATCAGAATGTGGAATCGTTAATTCACTTTCTCTAGAATTAGAAATGAATACGTAATACGTATTTTCTTTATTTGGTAAAATGTTAAATGGTAGAAATTCTTTATTACCGTGTGTATATGCTCTTTTACTTGAGGGAATAGATTTCCCAGAAATTTTTTCAATATAAATTCTACCATTGAATTCATATATTTTTTTCACATTAGAAGTTGAAGTTCTAAAGAAATATTGAAGATTATGATTCGAATTGTTTTTAATTTTGAATTTTAACCAGCAACCATTTTTGGAAATAATTGATTCATTTACAATGTGATTATTTTTATTTAATTCTAGAATTGTAAATTCTGGTTTATTTTTTAAAATGGAATCTATTGGTATTAATGTGTCCGGAAAAAAATAGGAAACATATGGATCAAGATCTGTGTACTTATTTGAAGAATCACTGTTTACAACTAGCACATTTTGGCTAAATAAAAAAGTTGATTTAAGTATTGAAAAAATGAAAAATAAAAAAGTTAGTTGCTTCATGTTTAAACTTTGAATAAAGGTAATCAAAAGCTAAACAGAAAATTGCTACCAAGCAAAAACATCATCAACTAGTCTTTTCATCCAAGGATTTCCTTTGGCTCGCTTTTCTAGTTTTGTTCTAAGCTCAAGTTCTGTAAGCACATCTTTCTTTTTTGTTTCTGGTTCCAAGTTATCTTTGTCTATATAACTTTCTTTAATACTCTTGGCAAAGTAAACAACACCTCCATCTTCCGTAGCTAATCCAAGGATTGTTCCTGGTAGTCCGTTAAATGTTTCTGGTCCTGTTGAAGGGTTAATTTTATTGGTATACCAAGCATAGATATTAGTGCTGTCATTTTTGTTCCAGATGGCTCTTCTACATTCATAACCGGCAATTATTCTTTTGCGATCTGTAATCTTCCATTTCCTTTGTATTGCAGTATCTCTAACATATACTGACTCTCCCCATATACTATAAACAGATAGCCGTGTTTTGCTGTTTAAATTTTGATATACTGTGTTTTTAGATGTAGTCCAATCCATTTTGCTTTGACTTTCACCTTCAATGGGTTTAAATAGTGAGGTGTTTCCGGTAAACTGCAATTCAAATAAATCTATTTTAACTTTTTCATCACCAATCCATTTTCTTGACCTTTCTGTTTTGTACTTTTTTAAAAGATTGATTTTCCTTTCGTATGTTATAACACCACTTTTTAATTGACCAAAGACAGGTGTTGTTAAAGAAGTTAAAAGAAAGTATAAAATATATTTTTTAATGGAAGCTGGCATCTTTTTCTTTGGTTTTAGTGTTGTTAAATTTATAAGTTAGACGAGCTAAAAAATACCTTGATATGATGGTTGTTCTGTTGTCTATAATTACATTGTCATTTATTATTCTTTGAGCAATTATGTTTTGATTTAGTATATCATTACCAGAAACAGAAAAAATTAAATTTTCAGTTTTTAAAAAACGTTTGCTAATTTCAAAATCCCAGATTAATAGATTAATGTTTCTATCTAAGCTTTGAGGGTAGGATTGAATTTCATAGCTAGCTTCAGTTTCAATTCTTAATTTAAAAGGTAGATCTATACCAAATTCAATAAAATATTCTTGGGCATAATAGGGTTGATTGCTTGAAATCGCTAAAGTACTAGATGGTGAATAGTAGGAGTAGCTTCCTCCTAAGTAAAGTTCTAGCGAATCTGTTTCTATTTCAAATTCTAATTCTCCAGAGACATTTAATGTATTTGTTATGTTTTCATTGTTGTTTACAAAGTTGGTAGTGTTAGTATAGTTGCTGTTTAAATTAGGGTTTAAGCTTAGAATACTCTCATATAAAGGAATGCCTGCACCTAAATAAACATTAGCTGAACTGTTCTGATCGATATTTACAGTTTG
>Ga0315331_10000956_pt1 | contig 21246 bp, 16 predicted proteins | sample M160m34915metaG_FD_203456 | JGI IMG/M metagenome (GOLD analysis project Ga0315331, IMG submission 203456) | Ammonia-oxidizing marine archaeal communities from Monterey Bay, California, United States - M1 60m 34915 | ecosystem: Environmental > Aquatic > Marine > Intertidal zone | place: USA...
CGCCGGGGATTCGCACGTCGTTACCTTCTGTGAGGGCGCTGAACATGGTCTCCATGTGAGGAACAAACCCGTCGCCGAGAAATGCCGGGTCCATCGCGATAATGGTTTGGCCGACATTGGGGGGGCCGCCTTCGGTGTTTGCGAACATCGAGGCTTCATAAGAGCAGTTGCTGCCAGTGAGTACGCCGGCCAGCACATCCACCATTAAGCCCAGACCAAAGCCTTTGGGGCCGCCCACAGGGAGTTGCGCGCCCTTTAATCCTGCAGCGGGGTCCGTGGTGGGGTTGCCATCAGGGTCGATCGCATGTCCGGGCTCAATCTCGCGACCCTCTGCGGCGGCGCGCACCAGATTCACGCGTGCGGTCGAGGCAGTCGCCATATCGATCACCAGTGGCTCATCGCCGGCGCGCGGCGCTCCCATCGCAAAGGGGTTGGTGCCAAAGAAGGGTACTTTACCGCCGTGAGCGGCCACGGCTTTGGAGCTGTTGGCGAACATCAGCGACACCAGCCCCTCGCGTGCAAGGCGTCGCACAAACCACCCCAGTACGCCCGCTGATGAAGACTGATGAATCGACATGAGCCCAACGCCTTGGGCGCGGGCTGTCTCGATGAGGCGTTCCTCGGCGATCACATATGCGTGGTGACAAAAGCCAAAATCCGCATTGACCACGGTGGTCGATTCCGAGGTCTTCACGATTTTTGGCGCCGCGCCGGGATTGATTTTGCCGCAGCGGAGATGCTTCAGGTATAGATGTAGGTAGCCGAGCCCGACGTTGCGGATGCCCTCGGCCTCTGCGTCCATGATCTCCTCGGCGACGATCGCTGCCTGGGCGTCACTCGCGCCCGCGCGTTTTAGCGCGTCGTAACACAGTGTTTCGATTTGCTCGAGGCTCATTTGGGGCATAGCAAGCTCCTTAATTCAGAGCCAATTGTGTCAAAAAGCAACGAAACATGCAGTGACAGCCAGCACGCGTGCGGAAGCACTCAAGTAACGGGTGTTAAGGATCAAGCGTGGCCAGTGGGGGCTCAAATCGCAGTCCAGCCACCGTCTACCGAGAACAGCATGCCGGTGACAAAGCTCGACGCATCGCTCGCCAGCCACATGGCGGCTTTGGCGACGTCCTCGGGGGTGCCCAGCCGATTCATCGGGTGCTGGCTGGCAAGATGCGCGCGCTGGTCTTCAGGGATGGATTCGCGTAGCAGGGGCGTCTCGATAAACCCCGGGCAAATTGCGTTAATTCGAATGCCCGACTCGCCGTACTCGACTGCGGTGTTGCGTGTCAGACCGCCCACTGCATATTTTGATGCGACGTAGAGTCCAGCGCCCGCAAACGTCGTTTTGCTGAGTGCGGACGCCATGTTGATGATGTGGCCTGTACCGTGAGGCGACATGATTTTGAGGGCCTCGCGCATACAGAGCCAGACCCCCTTGAGATTGATGCCCATCAAGCGGTCGTAATCCGCTTCATCGGTATCCTCGAGTGGGACCAGCGGCGCACCTACTCCCGCATTATTAAGAACAAGATCCAGCGACCCTAGTGCGTGCAGGCTGTTGGCGAAAAAACCGGCTACTTCGTCGGCGCGGGCGACATCGCAGAGTTGTCCGTAATGGCTGCCGCCCAGCTTGGTGAGCGTGCCGAGCGCGTCATTCAGACGGTCCTGTTCGACATCGCAAATAGCAACATTTGCCCCGGCCGTAACAAACGCCTCGGCGCACGCTAATCCGATGCCAGCGCCTGCGCCGGTAATCAGCACATTTTTTCCTTTGAGGGATAATTCCATGGTGTACTCCTTGGCTCTCTAATAGCGCCTAGGATACTGTGGATAATGATTTTACGCTTGTGTATCAGGGTCTCTAAAGACTTCGATGCTCGAATGCGACGGGCATTGCGGGAGGCATGCCATGCACTTTGATGTATTTAATGGAGACGCTGACGGCATCTGTTCATTGCTGCAATTGCGTTTGCAGCAGCCGGCGGATTCCCAGCGAGTGACGGGAATCAAGCGGGATATCGCGCTCCTCGACCGCATCAGCGCCGGCCAAGGAGATCACGTAACAGTGCTCGATATTTCGATGGCGAAAAACACCGGTGCGCTAAGGCGGTTGCTCGATGCGGGTGCGACGGTTGATTACGTGGACCATCACGCTCCGGGAGAGATTCCCCAGCACGACAATCTGTCTGTCACGATCAGCGAGGCGCCCGAAGTCTGCACAGCGTTGCTGATTAACGGGAGGCTGCGGGGGGCCAAAGTAGAGTGGGCGATTACGGGTGCCTTTGGCGACAATCTCGACGAACCGGCAAGGCAAGTGGCGCTGAAGGCGAATCTTTCTGAGGCCGATGTTTCCGGGCTTCGAGCGTTGGGCGTGTGCATTAACTACAACGGTTACGGTCCGTCCCTCGATGATCTCCATTTTCATCCCAACGAACTCTACGCGGCTCTATATGAAGCCGGGCATCCTGGAGCTTTCATTGACTCCGACTCGTTTCGACAGCTGAGTGAGGGGTATTCACAGGACGTGGCCGCCTCCAAGGCATTGGCGCCTGCGTTGGTACAGCCGGGGTTTGCGATGTATCAGCTGCCTAATACGGCTTGGGCGCGGCGGGTCAGCGGCGTATTCAGCAACGATCTGGTGCGAGCCCATCCTGCTCGTGCTCATGCGGTCTTAACCGAGCAGGATGATGGTGCATTTCTGGTCAGCGTCAGGGCTCCCTTTCATCACCGATTCGGCGCGGAGAAAGTGTGCGCACAGTTTGAGACGGGCGGAGGTAGAGCCGCGGCAGCCGGAATCAATCGTCTGGCTGCCGACGATCTGGATCGTTTAATAGCGGCGCTGGCCACCGAGTACGGCGACCAGCGCTAGCGGATACTTCAGGCCGCGCTTTTGCAGAACGACAGCTCGGGGAAGCCCGCATCGGCTGACTCGCGAAGCTTGTCATAGTAGATGTGCGCGCCACCAAAGTAGACCAGTACGCGAGGCTTTCGCTTTTCAAGATTCGCGCCCATCATCCACGAGTTCACCCTGTCACCCTGGGCCATTAACGTTTGGCTGTGGATCTCCGCGGTGTGCTCAGACCACTCATCTTCTGCCTGTTGGCTGGGCTCGAACAGGTCGTATCCCTCAGACTCCATCTTGTTAATACAGTCTGTGATGTACGCCACATTTTGTTCGATAGAAGTGGGCAGGTTGGCGAAGGGTGCCTGGGGTCCTGTGATCATGAAAAAGTTGGGATAGCCCGAGGCGTAAACGCCCATGATGGACTTGGATTCGTCCTCCCATTTTTCGCGCAGGGTGTGTCCCTCTGTACCCCGGATGTCCATGGCCTCAAGCGCACCGGTGTAGGCTTGGAAGCCCGTCGCGAAGACGATGATATCGAACTCGTAGAGGTTTTCCGTTGTTTGAATGCCGGTTTCGGTGATGCCGGTGATGGGTTCGCGATCTTTGATATCAACCAGCTTTACATTGTCACGGTTGTAGGCCTCGTAGTACCCGTGATCGAGAGGGGGGCGCTTGGCGAAAAGTGGGTAGCCCTTGGGCGTGAGGAGGTCTGCCAGCTCGGGGTCGTCGACTTTTTCTGCGATCTTGCTGGTAATGAAGTCAGAGGCCATCTGGTTGGCTTCGGCGCTTCCGAGCAGGTCATCGAAAGTCTCGAAGACCCAGCGGAAGCTGCCGTTCCAATGCTCCTCAAATATCTTTTGGACCTCTTCCGGAGGAGTGTCGACGGCGTTGCGCCCGGGCGGTTGTTCAAAGGCCATACCGAACATGTGATTCCGGGCTTTGGCAATGATCTCGTCGTAGTTGTCCTTGATTTCTTTTTCCCACTCCGGCGTCATATCTTTTTGCATGGCGGGCAAAACAAAGTTGGGGGTGCGCTGAAAGACGGTGACCTGCGCCGCGGTCTTGGCGACTTCGGGCAGCATCTGGACGGTGGTGGCGCCCGCACCAATGATGCCGACCCGCTTTCCTGCCACATCGAGGCCCTCGGGCCAGCGAGACGAGTGGAAGATAGGTCCGGAGAAAGTATCGGCGCCCGAAAACGTGGGGATCACCGGTTGAGAAATCATACCCATGGCGCTGATAAAATATTTGGCGGTATGGGTTTGTCCGTCGCCCGTGACGACATTCCAGAGGCCGGTGGCGTCATCGAAGCTGGCGCTCTCAACTTCAGTGCTCAGCTGGAACATAGGCCGGAGCGAAAACTTGTCCAAGACAAATTTCAGATAGGCCTGCGTCTCTTCCCAGCCAGAGTATCGTTTTGTCCAGGACCACTCCTGCAGGACTTCCTTAGAGAAAGTGAGGCAGTAATAATAGGATTCACTGTCTGTCGCGGCGCCGGGGTAGCGATTCCAAGCCCACGTTCCGCCGATCTCGTCGGCGCGATCAAACACCTTTACCGAATATCCCGCTTCGCGCAGGTGGTAGCTCAGCGATATGCCTGCGAAGCCCGCGCCGACGGCAATGACATCGTAGTCTGCAGTGTGGGATGCGCTCATAACAGATTCTCCTGTTTACTCTGTCCCCGCCCAGGGATAGATACTTTAGTATGGGCTCGGGCCGGTCGCGAAACGCCGACACGGTCCTTAATCTGGTTGGTATGGGACGACAACCGATGGGCGCATCAAATGCCCGCTAACGATAATCGCCCCTTAGCCTGCAACAACCATAACGCTTCGTGGGCATCTAGGCTAAACTTACTTGTGTTCAGCAAGTTGCGGTGGCCACTATCGCCAACGACCTGAATCTTGTCAACGACCACTCCACATTAGAGGTGAACAATATGTCTTCCAACACAAAGCCATCGATCGGTATTGTCGGTGGCACTGGCGATTTAGGTCGTGGATTAGCGCTGCGATTAGCCAAGGCGGGTCACGCGGTGCTCGTCGGCTCACGCAAGCCCGAACAGGCTGTCGAGGCAGCTCAGGCATTGGCTGGCGAATTGTCGGATCGCGGCATCAGTGATGCTTCGGTTGAGGGCTTGGATAACGCCGCCGCTGCCGAGCGCGGCGACATCGTCTTTGTCACGGTGCCGTTCGGTGCCCACACGCCCACGCTTGAAAGTATTCGGCACGTCGTGCAAGGCAAGATTGTGGTCGATGTCACCGTGCCATTAGTGCCACCAAGGGTGGCAAGGGTGCAGCTACCACCCGAGGGAAGCGCGGGCATGATCGCCCAGACACTGCTGGGTGAGGACGTTCAGGTCGTCAGTGCATTTCAGAACGTCGCCGCTGCACACCTGCAGGCCGACATGGAAATCCCTTGTGACGTATTGGTCACCGGTAACGAAAAAACCGCGCGCCAGAGTGTCATTGATCTGATTGAATCGATGGGCATGCGAGGCTTTCATGCCGGCCTGATTCACAACGCTGCGGCGGCAGAGGCGTTGACCTCTGTTCTGATCAACATCAACAAGCAATACAAAACGCATGCCGGATTGAGACTGACGGGCATCGATTGACCTTGTGAAAGCGGGCCCTTTACACCTCGTTCCCCTGCAAGACTTTCCTGCCGTGGCGGCAGGAGACTCTTTGGGGGAGCTGATTTTATCTGCTACCACCAGGCAGGGCCTTGTGCCTGAGCCCTCTTCAGTGGTGGTGATTGCGCAAAAAGTGGTGTCGAAGGCCGAAGGGCGACTGGTCTGTTTGGACGCCGTCAAGGTGACCCCGGAGGCGCGCGAATTGGCGAAAGAGACAGGAAAGGACGATCGCCTTGTGACGTTGATTCTTCAAGAATCCAAAGCGCTGATTCGCGTTCGCCCTGGCCTGATTATTGCCGAGCATCGAACGGGCCATATCCTGGCGAATGCCGGCATAGACAGCTCCAATGTGGGGGTAACGGATGACGAAGCAGGAGGTCATGTGTTGCTCTGGCCGGAGGACCCGGATGCCAGTGCGAAGCGCCTGTCATTGTATTTAAGTGAGGCGCTCGGCTTCGCCGTGCCGGTGGTCATTAACGACAGTCTGGGCCGACCCTGGAGGATGGGTACCGTTGGCTTTGCAATCGGCGTGAGTGGCTTTGAGCCCGTTTGGGATCAGGTGGGAGAGCGAGATCTCGATGGACGCGTGATGCAAGTGACCGCACCGGCTATCGCTGATTCCCTGGCGGCTGCCGCGTCTCTGGTGCAGGGTGAGACCGATCAGGGTCAGCCGGTGGTATGGGTCGAAGGATTTCAGGCCCGAGAGTCAGTTGAGGCGACGGCAGGTCATCTCCTGAGGTCTATCGAGCAGGACCTGTTTCGATGACGCGCAGTGATGCTGCCAGCGAGACAGGTTCACCGGTCGTGGTGTTAAGCGGCGGGGGCGGGGGTGCGCGACTCGCCGGTGCGCTATCGGGGGAGGCCAAAGGACGGCAGGTGGTCGTTGTCACCAATACGGGGGATGACTTCGAGCATCTCGGACTGTTGATTTGTCCGGATACCGACAGTGTTCTGTATACCTTGTCAGGAAAGATCGATCAGCAGCGGGGCTGGGGCCGTGCCGAAGAAAGCTGGTTGGTTTTTGAAGAATTAAAAAATATTGCGGGACCCGCCTGGTTTCAAGTCGGTGATAAGGACCTTGCCCTGCATTTATCGCGGGCGTCATTGTTGTCTGATGGTCAAGGTCTCGTCGAGGCGACTCGGGCGCTGGCCAAGCAGTTGGGCGTGCCTGATTCGGTGATTGTGGTGCCGGCAACCGAATCGCCAGTGCGAACACACGTTCTAACAGATCAAGGCCGCATGGCCTTTCAGGAATATTTCGTAGGGCAGCGATGCGAGCCGGTGCTCAAGGATGTGATCTACGAGGGCGTTGACGCAGCCTCGCCCAGTCAGTGGCTGGTCGATCTGCTGAGTCAGCGCGGTACTCGCGAGATTGATGTCGTGTTGGGCCCGTCCAACCCCTTTCTAAGCCTCGGCCCTATCCTTGATATTCCGGGCATGCTGTCGCTGCTGCGCCAACAGGCACGCCGCGTGGTGGCTGTTTCACCGATCATTGGTGGTCGCGCGTTGAAAGGCCCTGCGGCAAAAATCATGTCGGAACTGGGTTTACCCGTCTCGGCGGCGGGGTGGACCCTGTGGATGAGTGAGCGCTATCCAGACCTCGTGGATACTTGGGTGTGGGACGAGGCCGATGAAGGTCTGGCGAGCTCGGGCGCCTTGAATTCCTTCGACATCCGAACCACTTCAACGGTGATGTCAGACCCCGCTATTGCTCGTCAATTTGGCGCTTGGCTACTCGAGGCTTGTGCCAGTGAGTGTTGATGCCATTGTCGCGCTGAAAACGCGTGCCCAGAGCAAGATGCGACTGGCATCAGTGCTGGGCGATACGGCGCGCGAAGCGTTGGTAGAAGCGATGGCGGCAGACGTTCTCTCCTGTTTGTTAATGCATCCGGAGATCGAGGCCGTGCACGTGATCTCTGGCGCGGGGTGGTCAGGAGGTGACTCACTGCCGCGCGGCGTCACGTTGTGGCGTGAGGCAGATTGGCCTGTCAGCGGGTTGGTTCAGGCTTACGAGTTGATGGCGGCGAAATCCTCGGCTGAGAGACTGTTATTTATTCACGCCGATCTACCCTGCCTTGACCAAGAGAGCCTTTCCGCAGTCATCGAGGCATCGGCGGAGCGTCATGCGGTGCTGTGCCCTGATCATGCTGAAGTGGGCACCAATGCGCTGCTGCGCTGGAGAGATCAACCCTTGCCGCTATGCTTTGGGGACGACAGCCTGCGCCGGCATCAACACGCTGCCGGTGTGGCGAGCGTGCCATGGCGGATCGTGCGGCAGCTAGGGCTGTCATTGGACATCGATCTGCCGGCGGATCTTGATCGGGTGCGGCGGGGTGACGCGCCGATCGGTGAGCGCACGTCTGCCTGGTTTCACGGATATCAGGTTGATCTCACCGCCGACGCTACCCAACACGCCCTCTAAGGCTGTAGAGTATCGAACTTATGGGGGCACATCAGAACGAGCGGTATACCGCGCAAGCAGTCTTTGCGTTGGCAGGCGGAGGTGACGTTGTCGGAATGGACGACGTGATCGAGTCGCGTGCGCGCAGTATTCGTGACCGGCACTACGGCTCTCGAATGACTTATAGCCCTAAGGTCTTTATCCCCCTCACCCAGCTGTGTCGGGATGTCTGTCATTACTGTACTTTCGCCAAGACGCCCTCGCAGTTGGGTTCGCCTTATCTGGGCGTTGATGAAATTCTCGACACCGTGCGGCAAGGGGCTGGAGCGGGGTGCCACGAAGTCCTGCTCACGTTGGGTGAAAAGCCGGAGCTTCGCTATCGCGCCGCACGGGAATGGCTCGCCGCCGAGGGGTATGCCAGCACCATTGATTATGTTGCAGACATCGCGCGTCGTGTTCTCAGCGAGACGGGCCTGCTGCCTCATATTAATGCGGGCACATTGACGCGTAGCGAACTGCGACAGTTGCGCCCGGTCTCTGCCTCCATGGGGCTGATGCTGGAGAGCGGCGCGGCACGGTTATGTGAGCGGGGCGGCCCCCATTTTGGCTCGCCGGATAAAAAGCCGTTTCGTCGTTGGCTCACTCTGGCCAGAGCCGGCGCGCTGCGTGTGCCGATGACCACAGGGCTGTTGGTCGGTATTGGCGAAACCCGAGAGGAGCGGTTACGCGACCTCCAAGCGATCAAGCGCCTCCACGCCCGCTACGGACATATTCAGGAAGTCATTATTCAAAACTTCTGTGCGAAGGCGGGAACGCGCATGGCGGATGCCGATGACGCCTCGCTATCAGAGCTCATCTGGACAATCGCCCAGGCCAGAACGATTTTACCCCCAGAGGTGAGCATTCAGGCGCCTCCGAATTTGAGCCCGGGCCAGCTTGGCCAGCTCATTGACGCGGGGATCAATGATTGGGGTGGCGTATCGCCGGTAACGCCGGACTACGTCAACCCAGAGGCCCCCTGGCCCAGCTTGTCTGCGCTGCGCGTGGCAACGTCGGATCGCTGTAAGAATCTGACCGCAAGGTTGACGGTCTATCCGCCGTATCTCGCAGAGTCTGGCTGGCTGGACAAAAGTGTGCGGCGCCAGGCGCTCGAATTGGCGGACGCAGAGGGCTTTGTGCGCGACGATGCCTGGCGGGCGGGCGTGTCGGAGGTGCCACCCAAGCGCAACGCGATATTGAGCTCGGGGCGTATCGCTGTGGCCGTAAGAGAAAGTCTCGATGCCTGTCTTCGCGACGACGCGTTGGAGGACGACGCGATGCTGGCTCTGTTCAGTGCGCGAGACGCGGACGTCGACACCGTGTGTGAGGCCGCCGACGAGCTGCGACGACGGCAGGTGGGTGACGCTGTCTCCTACGTGATTAATCGCAACATCAATTACACCAACGTCTGTCAATACAGCTGTCGCTTTTGCGCCTTTTCAAAAGGCGGTGGCGAAGTGGCTTCCGGACGTGCCGCTTACGATATTGACGCCGAGGAGCTGCATCGCAGAGTGGAGGAGGCGGCGGCGCTGGGCGCCACTGAGGTCTGTCTGCAAGGGGGCATTCACCCCGATTACACCGGACAAACCTATCTCGATATTTTGCGCACGGTGAAAGAAGCCGCACCCGCTATTCACGTGCACGCCTTTTCGCCGTTGGAGATTGACCAGGGTGCCAGCACCTTGAATCTGCCTCTGGATCAATACCTCTCTATGTTGAAAGAGGCCGGACTCGACTCGCTGCCGGGCACGGCTGCCGAGGTGTTGGATGAGCGGGTCCGCGACATTCTGTGTCCGGATAAAGTCTCTGCCGAGCGCTGGTTAGAGATCATGGAGTGCGCGCATGGCTTGGGTCTGTCCAGCACTGCCACGATTATGTTCGGACACGTTGATTCTCCCTCATCGTGGGTCAATCACTGGCAGCGAGTTATTCGCCTTCAGGAACGCACTCACGGTTTTACCGAAGTGGTGCCGCTTCCGTTCGTGAGTGAAGGCGCTCCCATTTATCGACGTGGTGAGGCGCGTCCAGGGCCGACCTGGAGAGAGGCACGGTTAATGCATGCCGTCTTGCGGCTGACGCTGGGTAGAGTGATTCCCAACGTACAGGCTTCGTGGGTCAAGCTGGGTCGACAGGGAGCACTTGAAATCCTGTCTGCCGGCGCCAATGATTTGGGTGGCGTATTAATTAACGAGAGTATTACCCGAGCTGCTGGTGCGGCACACGGACAAATGTGGACCCCGACAGATATCGAGCAGGCCATTGTGGGTGCAGGGCGATCGCCCGTGCAGCGCAACACCCGCTACGAACCAACGGTGGTGTCGCAGACTGCGGGCCAACTGCGTTCAGACGCGATTAAATGGGTCTCTCATACGCCCGCAGGCCGCTACGCAAACCCCAAATACAGATCCGCTGTCTGAGCGTTAGCATTTAAGTCAGCGTCGACGTTCACGACGCCTTGCTAGTGACAAGCAAGGTTATTTCGGGTAATTTTCTCTCTGACTGGGTGGCGACTAAAAAGGGGGCTATCTCGTGACTGATGAACTGATTACCCGCCTCGAGCGGCTGGAGTCGCGTTACGAAATTGAAGCATTGGTGAGCAACTACTGCCATGGCTTTGATAAGAGAGACTTCGATCGATTTTTGTCTATCTGGTCGGACGACTGTGTGTGGAAAATTGGTCCGCCCTTCGGCGATTTTTCTGGGCATGAGGGCATCCATGAAGCGATTCACGAGGTGCTTTGGCCCGCTTGGGCTCAGTCGCAACACGTGACATCGAATCTCGTTGTGGAGTTTGATGGGGCCGATCATGCTACCGGACTTTGTGACGTCGATTGCATGGGGCTCTTAACCGGTAGCGTGGAAGCCACGTTCGTCGGCGCCACCTACCGAGACCGATTCGCCCGTCGCGGCGGCGCCTGGAAGATCTCGGAGCGAGAAGTCACCATTCATTATTTTAACCAGTTTGGGGGCACCACACTCAGTGCGCCCGAGGGGTAGTCTTGGGTCGCTAGAGCCTGACGCCCAAAGTGTCACCATCACAACATAAAAGAGGATCAAGCCATGAGAATACGATCAAAACAAAATGCACTTGGCGTTGCTGTGCTGGCCAGCCTTACAGCCTTGCCCGTTACGCCGGTGGTTCTGGCGCAGGACGGCGTGCTCGAAGAGGTTGTTGTGACGTCTCGCAAGCGAACGGAAAACCTGCAGGATGTCGGTTTTGCGGTAAGCGCATTGACGAAGAGCGAGATTGAGGGACAGTTCGCCCGAGACATCACAGACCTGGCTAATATCTCTCCTAACATCGTAATTGATGACACCGCACAGGGACCTGGCGGGGTGGCCGCTATTTTTATCCGCGGCATTGGCGTCGCTGACGTCGAAAAGAATTTCGATCCTGCCGTGGCGGTGGTTGTCGACAACATGTTCATCGGTTCGAACGCGGGAAGCCTTCTTCGGAGCATAGATATCGAGGGCATGGAGGTACTGCGAGGTCCGCAAGGCACTTTGTTCGGGCGGAATACCATCGGTGGCGCAATCAACATCACCCGGTCGCGGCCGACCGGAGAGCTGGGTGGCAAAGTGCGTGTGGGTTACGAGAAATACGACACCTATTACGCTGACGGTATCGTTAACTTCGGAGTGGGTGAAAATCTCGCAGTGAAACTCTCCGCCGCCAAGCGCGATCAGCAAGAGGGCTTCTACGACAACGACTTTGTAGGCCGCGATGTGGGTCGAAATGACTACCAGTCGTTAGGCCTGAATGCGTTATGGATGCCCACTGACTCCCTGGAGATCGAGTACACGGGGCAATTCGAAGAGACGGATCAGGATACCCCCCCTCTGCTGAATACAGGGCAAAATCGACACCTATTTTGCTCTGCTTACGGCTTTTGCTCGCCGAGTCAGGATTCCACGATTACAGGTAGTCGTTACAAGACGGCCAACGTGGGCTACATTCCGCCCGATCCCGGCGGCGCCGCTTTTGCGACGTCTACGCCAGATCAGGCACGTGAAGCTCAAATGCTGGCCACGTTCGATGCTGATACGCATATAGTCGAGGCGCGCTGGCAGGCCACTGACGCGATTAAGGTGGATTATATTTTTGGCTCGTACGAGTCAGATGAAACGATTATCTCAAACTGGGACGGAACCCCTGAATTTCTCTATGGGACAGATAGGCCCGCGACTTACGAGCAGACAACCCACGAAATTCGCGTCTCCTGGGACAATGATGGACCGATTAATGCAGTGTTGGGTGGTTACCTCTGGGATTCCGAGTACGAGATTCCGCTGCGCAGCTGGGTGGGCTTTGTTGTGCCCGGCGCTATTCTAGATCTGCTCCAAAATTCGAGGCAGGAAAGCGAGTCTCAAGCGGTGTTTGCCGATGTTGACTGGCAAATTTCTGACCGCTTGACCCTCAATTTCGGTGGACGCTACACCAAGGATGACAAGGAGACGATGCAGACCGGTATGGTCAACGCTTCAAACGATGAGTCCTGGAATGAGTTCACGCCTAGGGCCGGATTGAGATATGAGTTTTCTGATAATTTGATGGCATTCGCGACGTACTCAACGGGATACCGAGCAGGCGGATTTAACGGTCGTGTGAACTCGGTAGAGGAAGCCACTCAGCCGTACGATCCCGAAACCGTTGATAATATCGAGGTGGGCATCAAGTCGGAGTGGATGGACGATCGGCTGCGCTTTAATGCTTCGTATTTTGTTATGAACTACGATGACAAGCAGGAAGAGTTGCAGCTGCCCTCTGATACCGGGACGGGACAGAAGACGGTCGTAACCAATGCGTCCGAGGCCACGATTCAGGGTTTGGAGTTAGAGGTGCAGGCGCTGCTCGGTGAGGGTCTGTCTCTCAGGGCAAATCTGGGTTGGCTGGATACCGAGTACGACAACTTCCAGTATACCGATGCGGTCTCTTCAGAAACGGTTGATCTCAGTTATTTAGAGTTTCGGCGAGCCCCAGATATCACTGCAACGGTCGATGCAACCTATGAGTGGGAAACGTCTTATGGCCGAGCTTGGGTTCGAGGCGCCGTCCACTACCTTGGTGAGCACTGGGTCAACGTGACCAATTCACCTGAGCTCGAGAATGACGCCCAGAACTTGATTGATGCGTCGGTCAACTTTGAGGTGAATAACTGGCGGTTTGCGTTATTTGGCCGCAACTTATCTGACGAGGACGGCTATACCCATGGCTATGATGTAGCGGGGCTGTGGTCGTATGCGGCGGTGAGAGCGCCTCGTACATTTGGCGTTGAGGCGATATACGAGTTTGGAGACTGAGTCAGGAAGGTAGCTGAAGCTGAGTTGAGACTCGATTAAAAGATCAGGCCCGCTGTATGGCGGGCCGTTACTTTACGGAATTGGGATATGAGTAAACGTTTGGAAGGAAAGGTCGCGGTCATCACGGGAGCGGCCAGCGGTATTGGTGCCGCGACGGCAAAGATCTATGTTGAACAGGGCGCCCGCATTGTACTGGGTGATATTCAGGATGAGGCCGGTGTGGCGCTGGCCGAAGCCCTGGGTGGTTCAAGTACTGCCATTTTTCGACACTGCAATGTGACCAACGAGGATCACGTGCAGGGCCTGGTTGATGCCGCACTCTCAGAATTTGGTCAAATCGACGTGATGTTTAACTGCGCAGGGATCGTCGGTGCCGTCGGGCCCATGTCTACGACGCCCGCAGACGAGTGGAAGCTCACCATTGATATTATGGTCAACGGTGTCTTTTACGGTATGAAGCACGCGAGCCGGCACATGAAAGAGGCTGGCTCAGGATCGATTATCAGTATGTCTAGCACGGCAGGCGTGATGGGTGGGCTAGGCCCCCATGCCTACACTGCCGCCAAGCATGCGGTAGTGGGCATGACTAAAAATTTGGCAGCAGAGGTCGGTGGATTTGGTGTCAGGGTAAACTGCATCGCTCCGGCCGGCATGGCTACACCGATGGTCGCTGAGGTCATTACCGGAAACCACCAGAACCTTGAAGACACGATTGCAGCGCTGGCAGAGGGATCGCCGCTGAAAGGCCGGGCCGGTTTGGCAGAGGATGTGGCCAATGCGGCGCTGTGGTTGGCCAGTGACGAGTCGGGCTACACCAGCGGACTCACGTTAACAGTGGATGCGGGTGCGACCACAGGTTCCACCGCCGAGGCACCTGCCTTTGCAGACTATCAGCCGATGATGCGTGAGGCCGGCAAGAGCGGTCTAGACTGAACGCCTACTGATTAAGGCTAAAAACAAATAGCCCCTGACCATCCGGGGGCTGATAAATATCAGGAAAGATCACTGCCGTTAGGGCCCGAAACACACCAATCCCGGTGGGAATCGCAACGAACTGCTTGCCGCTAGCTTCGTAGGTAATCGGGTAGCCATGTGCTGGAGCCGGCAGGCGCGTCGACCACAGCGATTCCCCGGTTTCGGTATCGAAGGCTTGAAAGCGCCGGTCCAGGTCGCCGATGAACAGAACCCCGCCATCTGTCGACAGGGCGCCACTCAAAAAGAGTGCCGGCTGCTCGATGCGCCATTGAATTTCCATCGTGCGCACGTCAATTGCCAGTAATGCGCCTGCGAGCCCCTCTTTTCCCGGCATCGGATAGGTCGCCACATCTGCACCATAGCCGCCACCGCCCGGACCCAAATCGACTTCACGGGGGGTCATGTCGGAGCAAAGTTGATGCACCGGCAGGAAGAGCAGGTGCCGTGCGGCGTCGTAGGTGGCCGACTGCCAGTTGTGGCCGCCATAGATGCCAGGACAGGCTGTATAGGTATCGCCAATTCCAGCAGCAGCAATATCTTCACGGTATGAGAGAGTTCCGGTGTTCCGATCCACGTCGAAGATATTCTGATCCATGGTGTCGAGCAGATCGATGTATTCTCCGGTTGCGCGATCGATCTTCCACAAAATGCCGTCTTTACCCACCGTTACTAGAGTGGGTGCGCCCTCGATATCCGCCAGAATCCGTTCGAAACCGACTTCCATATCGATGGTCTCTCCGGGCACGTGCTGGAAATGCCAGATCAATTCTCCGGTCCTGGGCCTGAGAGCAAGCGTCGAGTTGGTATAGAGAGCGTCGTCGTCTACCGACATGCCGCGACTGGCCGCTGCCCACGGTTTCGGTTGGGAAGTGCCAAAGTACACGAGGTCGAGTTCAGGATCATAAGAGCCTGCGATCCATACATCGCCGCCGCCACGTCGGCCGGGGTCCACTGCCCCCCAACTGCCGTATTCCGGGGTGCCGGGCAACGCCAGTGTGGAGGTGCGCCAGAGCTCTTGACCCGTTTCAGGGTCATGCCCGGTAATGAAGCAGCCGTCCTCTGTGAACAGTTCGCAGCCGTTAATACCACTTACGACTACGCCGGCGGCGACAAGGGGTCCAGCGCTGTGGGTGTAGGCTTCGCGGTAATCCGCTTTTTCTGTACGCCACAATTGCTTGCCGGAGGCGGCGTCGATTGCTACCAGAGCGGCGTCATAAGTCGCCAGAAATAACCGGTCCTGCCACAGCGCAATATTGCGGGTTGGTCCACCGAGCATTTTTGCGGCCGGCGGAAAAGCGTACTGGTATTCCCAGATTAACTCCCCGGTCGCCGCTTCAATCGCCTGAATCTTATTGTGCGGATGAGTCAGAAACATGACGCCATCGCGGACTAACGGGGTGGGTTGATTGCTGCCGGCGTGCATCGCCATGGACCAGTTGAGCGAGAGCCGTGACACATTATCTCTGGAGATCTGAGTCAGGGGGCTATGTCCATGCCCGTCGGGTGTTCTACGCCAGTTGAGCCAATCCTCGGCAGAGGGGTTATCCAACTCTGCCGTATCGACTTTACGAAAGTCAGTGATCTGCTTCATGGAGTAGGCGCCGGCGTTGCGGGCAAAGTCCATGACGCTATCTGCAGCAGAAAACTCCACCGCATCCGGTGCTTCGCCCGATGCGTTCAGTAGGTCGTTGACTGAGTTTGCCAGTGGGGAGTCTTCAGGAAGATTGGATTGCGCAATCACGAACTCGGTGATGGCGCTGTGCTGGGCGGGGGATAAGGTGTGCGCCTCGCCGGGAGGCATCTCGGCTTGTTGATAATCTCTCAGTGTGAGCGCGGATTGCTGTGACCATTTATCGGTAAAGGCGGGGCCCGACAGCGCGGCGCCATGAGCCGATCCTCGTAGTGACGCGGCATGACAGCTGGCGCAGTGTTCGCTGTACAGTGCCTCGCCTTCAGTGGCGTAGGCGGCCCGTGAGGCGACGACCCATGACAAGACTAACAGGGCCGGTGCGGCCAGTATGGGTGTAGCGGTATGCAATTTCATCAATGAGGATCTCCCGCTGTTAGGCGCACGATGACACGTTGCTGAACCTCGCCTCTAGGCCACACTAAGGGTGTAGATCGGCTGCTAACCCTCTAAAAAATGACCATATTTCTCGAGCGCCTTGGTCCGTTGAGTGGGCGTGTGATAGCTCGGGAAAAGGGCGTCGTGAGCCGAGTAGTGGCGCAGTACCGCTTTCGCGACAGCAATTTTGTGTACTTCGGTGGGTCCGTCCACCACTCCCAGTTCAGGGATGTTCGCCCACATGGTGACCAGTGGCGTCTCGTCTGAGCTGCCCAGACTCCCGTGCAAATGCATGGCGCGCGAGACGATTTCGACCAGTACCTTTGGCGTCGAAGCTTTAATGGCTGCGATCTCCTTGCGGACCTCCCGGTTATATTCCTTGTGCTTGTCGATCAGCCACGCGGTATACAGCACGTGCAGACGATATTGCATCATCATGGTGTAAGCGTCGGCGATCTTTTCCTGGGTCATTTGTTTATCCGCGAGCAGCTCGCCCTTGGTGCGTCGGCTTAGTGCCCGTTCACACATCATGTCCAGCGCTTTGCGAATGACGCCGACGGTTCGCATGGCATGGTGCACTCGACCGCCCCCTAGTCGGGTTTGCGCGACGTGAAAACCCTGGCCCTCGCTGCCTAGCAGGCTCTCAGCGGGAACGCGACAGTCTTTAAACGAGATATAGGCGTGCACGCCGTCGCCCTGTTCGACATAGGGCCCCACTGCCGAGTTGCGAATGATCTCCATGCCGGGTGTGCCCTGCTCGACAAGAAAAATAGAGGCACCTTCGTGAATCGGCGCATCGGGGTCAGTGACGACCATTACCAGTAAAAACGCCGAGAAACGTGCATGGGAAGCAAACCACTTTTCACCATTTATGACCCACTCGTTTCCATCTCGGGTTGCGGTGCAGAGAAATTCGCCCGGGTCAGCGCCTGCCTGGGGCTCGGTCATCGAATAGCAGGAAGCAATTTCCGCGTTGAGAAGGGGCTTAAGATATTTTTCTTTTTGCTCGGCTGTACCGAATTTCGCGAGAATTTCTGCGTTGCCCGAATCAGGAGCCTGGCAACCAAAAACGCTGGGTCCAAATCGACTGCGGCCCAATATTTCGTTCATTAGTCCAAGGCTGACCTGACCATATCCTTGACCGCCGAGTTCCGGTTCGAGGTGGCACGCCCATAGCTGTTTGGCTTTCACAATTTCACGAAGCGGCGCCATGGCGGCAAAGGCGGGGGACTGAGGGTCCCAGGGGTCACCGGGCTCACGAAACACGAGGTCCAGCGGCTCGATTTCCTCGCGTGTGAATTCGTCGATCCAGTCCAGTGATGCCTGAAATTCAGGGTCCGTCTCAAATGACCACACGCCGTTACCTCCTGGGGGTATCCATAGTCTTTTAATGTTCTTGCCAGCAACTAACAGGGTTGCCAAATCAGTCCGCTAGTTTAGACTTGCTAGACGCAAACAAGCAACGCGACCGACAATAAATTCAAAGGTTTGCGGCGTCCTGGGGCGCATTTTAGGAGATTGATGCATGTCTGGCGGTAAAGTTTGGGTCGTGACGGGAGCTTCGCGGGGGATCGGTGCAGCCATCGCCCGGGTGGCCGTTGACGCGGGCCATCGTGTTGCGTTGATCGCAAGGGGTGACAGTGTGCTGAGCGCCGCCGAAGGGCTGGGTGACGCCGCCAAAGGCTTTCAATGTAATGTCGCCGACCCGGAATCAGTGACCGCTACCATCGAGACGATCAAGCACCATTTCGGCCACATCGATACGCTGGTGAATAATGCGGGGGTGCACCGTGGCGGCAAGGTGCACCGACTGACCGACGAGGCATGGCACGAGGTCCTGCAGGTCAATCTCACTGGTGCAATGAATATGACAAGAGCAGCACTTCCGCATATGGCCGAAGGCAGCGCCGTCGTGAATGTGGGGGCCGTAGTGGGTTTTCGAGGGTTTCCCGGTGACGCGGCTTACGCGTCTTCCAAAGCTGGCTTATCGGGATTGACCAAGGCCTTGGCGATCGAGCTGGCACCCAAGGCCATTACCGCCAACCTTGTTATTCCCGGGCTCGTGATCACCGAAATGACCTCGGAACTCAGTGACGTGGCGTTAGAAAAGATGACCCAGCAGATTCCGTTGCGTCGCTTTGCCCAGGATGAGGAAATCGCCGAGGTCGTGTACTGGGTGGCCCAGAGCCGCTACATGACGGGGGCCTGTGTGCCGGTAGATGGCGGGCTCCTCTCGAGTTTTGGCGTGGTCTGATGGCGGTGGACCCCACAGAGGAAGTTGCCGCATGGCTCAGGTCTCATCTTGGTTTTCAGCGGGCCGAGTTCGTATCTGCGCTGAGTGGTGGTAACTCCAATCTGACCTGGCAATTTCGCGACGGCGCGAGGGCCTGCGTCGTCCGGACCCCGCCCGCGAATGACATTTCGCCTACCTCCGCTCGCGGCATACAGCGCGAGGCGGAGATACTGCAGGCCATAGCAGACTACCCTGTTAAAGCACCGGAAGTGCTGGGCTGGTGCGATGACAACGAGGTGATTGGCCGACCATTTTTGGTTCAGGAGTGGATTGACGGCGTAGCGATCACCGACGCAATGCCGGCAGCCTACAGTGAGTCCATTGACGGGATAAATCGTCTTGGTGAGAGTCTGGTGGATAACTTGGCCGAGCTGCATGGTGTGCCGACCGATTTAGAGGCGCTGCAGAAGCTCGGTCGCCCTGATGGGTTTGTGGAGCGACAGATCGAGCGTTGGTTGAGTGTGCGCAAAGAACACGGGGTAAGAGACTTGCCGGAGCTGTTTGCGTTGGGGGAGTGGCTGGGACGTAACGTGCCGCCCCCATCGGCTCCAGCGGTTATTCACGGCGATTACCATCTGGACAACACCCTGGCCTCAAAGGATCATCCGGAAATTCTCGCCATCATCGACTGGGAGCTGGCGACCGTCGGAGATTGCTATCTAGATGTCGCGCTCATGTTGATGTTTTGGGGCGACTACCGAACCCAGGACCCTCCCGCATTCAGTGCTCTGCAGGCCGTTTCGAGGCGCTCAGGCGTCTTGAGTCGACGCGAATTGGCGGGGCGCTGGGCCGAAAAACTCGGTCGCCCGTTACACCATATGAACTTTTATATGGCCTTTGCATTCTGGCGATTGGCGGCGATCATCGAGGGCGCTTATGGGCTGCATATTGCAGGCAAGCTCGATTCTGATTACGCCCGGGGGCTGGAGCATGATGTGCCTGCGCTGCTGGCAGAGGCACAAAGTGCCGCGGCAGGAGACTGGTGAGCGCCATGCTCAGTACCATGATGAATACGCCTCTCGGGGTGAGCACTTTGCATCGCTTCGGAGCCCGTCATTTTGGTAGCAGTCGAGTGGGTGACTACGATGGTGAGCGCATCCATTGGCGAACCTACGAGGAAATCGATGCCGCCAGTGCGCAGCTGGCCAATGCGCTGAAGACGCTGGGGCTTCGCGACGGGGATCGCGTGGGGACGTTCATGTGGAACAGTACCCGACATCTCGAGGCCTATCTTGCTGTGCCGTCCATGGGCGGAGTGCTTCACACCTTGAACTGCAGGTTATCCGCGGAGCATGTCGCCTACATTATCAATCACGCCGGCGATCGCTTTCTGATTATCGATGGGCGCCTCCTCGATAGTTTTTTGCCTATTCTGCCCCTGATTCCGGATGTCGAGTGTCTGATCGTGACCGGGCACGACCAAGACAGCGACGCCTCGTTGAATGATCCGCGGATGGTGTCCTACGAATCGATTGTTGCTGAAGCCGCAGCGGCGTTTTCATGGCCTGAACCGGCAGAGGATTCGGCGGCCGGGATTTGCTATACAAGCGGGACCACGGGTCACCCGAAGGGTGTGGCCTACAGTCAGAAGACCACCTACTTACATGCACTGGCCTCGCGCGCAGTTGACAGCTTTGCGGTGCAGGAGCGCGACATCATTCTGATGCTGCCGTCGATGTTTCACGCCAATGCCTGGGGATTTCCCTACAGTGGGTGGATGTCTGGAGCAGACATGGTCATGCCGGGGCCTCATCTTCAGGGGCAGCACCTGCGCGCTATGATTGAAGCCGCTCGCCCTACGCTGACCGCTATGGTGCCTACTATTTTGGGCGATCTATTGCAGGCCGATGAGGCCTCTCCGCTCGACTTGTCGTGCTTTCGCGCGATCGTATCGGGCGGATCGGCGGTGCCGTCATCCATGATCGAATCCGTGCGGGATCGCTGGGGCGTGCCCGTGATTCAAGGATGGGGTATGACTGAAACCAGTCCGATGTGCGTCTTATCGCATCCCCCCAAAGACCTGGGCGGTGAGTCGGAGACCTACTGGCGCCTGAAAAGTGGCCGACCGGTTCCCGGTATTGATGTGCGAGTGATGGATGATAAAGGGTGTATTTTGCCGCAAGATGGCGAGGCGGTTGGAGAGCTGCAGCTCAAGGGCGCATGGGTAACCGGGAGCTATCTTAACGAGGCCAGTGATGCGTTTACTGACGATGGCTGGCTGCGCACCGGTGATGTAGGCATGGTCGATGCGCGAGGCTATGTACAACTGACCGACCGGACCAAGGATGTCATTAAGTCGGGTGGGGAATGGATTTCGTCGGTGGATCTTGAAGACGAGCTGCTCAAGCACGATAGCGTGGCGGAAATCGCGGTCATTGCGATCGAAGACCCCCGTTGGCAAGAGCGCCCGCTGGCGATTGTCGGCGCCAAGCGGGGCACCGATATCGACGCTCTGCCGGAACGCCTACGTGCATTTTTGCTCGACAGAGTGGCGAAGTTCTGGATACCGGAATACTGGGCGTTTCTTGATGAAATTCCCAAGACCAGCGTCGGGAAATTGAATAAAAAGTTACTGCGAGAAGAACTGGCCTCGGGAGCCCTTGCGGTGGAGAAGCACAAAGCGTTTGGAGGGGATGATGGCTGATGCTGCGGTGACCGATGCCTCGGTGGGCAATACACAAGCTGAGCGGACCGCACT
>Ga0315331_10000959_pt1 | contig 21208 bp, 17 predicted proteins | sample M160m34915metaG_FD_203456 | JGI IMG/M metagenome (GOLD analysis project Ga0315331, IMG submission 203456) | Ammonia-oxidizing marine archaeal communities from Monterey Bay, California, United States - M1 60m 34915 | ecosystem: Environmental > Aquatic > Marine > Intertidal zone | place: USA...
CAAGTAATGCCAATTTTCATGTTCCCAGACCTTTAGATATCAAATCCTATATTCCACTTGTGTCAGTCCACCGTTCAAGAACCTTTGAGCATTGAACATCTAGAGATTCTGTCCCATCTATCCGTAAGGTACCAGCCTCCGGTTGATTTTTGAACCAAGTCACTTGTCTGCGTGCGTACCTGCGAGTTGACAGTTTCGTTTTTTCCAGTGCTTGTTCCAGGCTACATCGACCCTGGAGATAATCTGCTATTTCTCTATATCCTGTTCCCGTCATACCTGGATCATTAGTTCTGAGACCAGAAGCAAGAAGCCCGCCCACCTCTTCAACCAAGCCAACTTCTAGCATTTCATCTACCCTAGTGTTAATCCTGCTATCCAAGACTTCTCTAGGCGTTTCTATGAGCACGATCATTCCATGCATTGGAGGTCTATCTGGAATACCCATTTTATGCCACCATGAAAGCGGCCTCCCCGTTAATAGAGCTATTTCGATGGTGCGAATTAGGCGTTGGGTTCCGCCCTGTATCGCAATTGCAGCACGATCTGGATCAAGTACGGAAACCCAACGCTCCATCTCTTCACTGGAAAGTTTAGCAAGAAAATGACGAATAGCTGATTTCTGTGATGCATCAATATCTGGCTCCCTAAATATAGGGTTTGTAAGAGCGCGCAAAAAAAAACCTGTTCCGCCCACTAACATAGGTAATCTCTCTCTGTTCTTGATTTCATTAATCCATTTGAAAGCATCTCTGGAAAATTGACCTGCGCTATAACTTTCCTTGGGAGATCTCACATCAAACCCATGGTGTGGAATACTTGCTCTTACCTCTTTCGAAACTTTGTCGGTACCTATATCCATTCCGATATATCCCTGCCTAGAATCCATGCAGATGATCTCAGCATTTAGATTTTTAGCTAGTTCGATGGAAAGGCTAGTCTTACCGCTCGCGGTTGGCCCTATTATGGCCAGGAATTCTTTCACCGGCCAAATTTTGACTTCAGTTCTCCCTTCCCCAATCTGATGATGGTGGGACGACCATGTACGTCATGGTAGGGGAGCTCCGTGGCAAAGAGCTGATCGAAAAGTTCCTGCATTTCTACTTCTGTTAATTCCTGACCTGCCTTGATCGCACTTTTGCAAGAAAACACCATAGCTATTTTTTCATGCTGATTCTTTGCAGATCTAGTCAAATCTGAACCTGCTATCAACTCTCTGAGCATCTCCCTAAAGCAACGTTCGGCATCAAAATATGGATGTGGATTAGGAACTGCCTGAACTATCACTGTGTCACCTCCAAAGCCTTCTATTTCAAATCCTAGACTTTTAAGAATACCAGACAAAGTCATAGTTTCTTGATACTCTGCTCTAGTAAGCCGAATCGTGAGAGGAAACAAAAGCCTCTGCGCAAACTTCGATTCGCTATCCAGTCCAGTCATGATTTTTTCAAATAAAATTCTTTCGTGTGCAGAATGTTGATCAATTATTATCAATCCTTCCTGGGTCTCAGCTAAGATGTATGTGTTAAGAACTTGCAACAAACCCGGATTAGGTTGTTCCAAATCAATTGACCCGTTCTGTTTTTCAAGTCCTTTTCTAGATCTACTCTTCGGAGTCCCTTCTTTCTCCTCGTCCCAATGGTTCCCAGCAGTAACGAAAAGGGCGGTCTGTCTTTCTTGGACTGGAACTTCTTCACTAGGAATCGAACTACTATTTTTGGGCTGGATTGTTAATTGTCCGATCTGATTCTGCAAAGAAGTAGCACTCACTTCAGAACCGAGAGTATCCCTAACTCCCTCTTCAACCAACTTTTCTATATTACAGGAATCGTCGAATCGAACCTCCGCTTTAGTCGGATGGACATTTGGATCTACAAAGTGTGCAGGCAAGTTCAAGTATATGAAGAACCATCCCTTTATTTTGTCTGCTACCGTAGTCCGATAACCTCTGTCAACGGCAGATTTCAACTGGGAACTTCTGAAAGGCCTTCCATTGACAAAGAAGTGTGCACGTCGAAAACCCTTCCTGGCATAATCAGGCCTTTGAATAAGTCCCTGAACTTGGATTTCTTCTGAAACCAGGTTCAAAGGAATCAACTCATTCGTCACTGAAGCACCCCAAAGAGAAAGTATCCTAGAGGACAAATCTCCCTCTGAGGCTACATCCATCAGACTTCGATCATCAGATGTGAGTGAAAGGGCCACAGACGGATTTGCGAGAGCAAAATTGTGCATCACTTCACTCACAGCTCTGGTTTCACTAGACGCTGCCTTTAAGAATTTTCTCCTGGCCGGAGCATTGTAGAATAGGTTTGATACTTCCACCATCGTACCGGCCTGTCTAGCGATATCTTCTATACTAGTAATCGCTCCTGCTACTGTCCTCAGTAGGGTGCCAGTCTCTTCGTTTTTATGCCTAGTCCAGATCTTCATTTTTGAGACCGCTGCTATGGAAGACAGCGCTTCTCCTCTGAACCCAAATGTCAAAATGGAGTTGAGATCATTCGCAAATCTAATCTTGCTGGTAGCATGTCTATCTGTGCACAGTAATGAATCCTCCCTCACCATCCCAATACCATTGTCGGTAACACTTATGAAGCGCTTACCGCCACTGCGGATTTCCACAGCAATCCTGGTTGCCCTGGCGTCGAGAGCATTCTCCACAAGTTCCTTAACAACCGAAGCTGGACGTTCCACCACTTCACCGGCTGCAATTTGATTAGCAACAAGATCAGGAAGCACATGAATAGATCCTGCCATCAGCTATTTAATACCGTAGAAACGTTTTGCATTCTCGGTAGTCACTTCTGCCACCTCCTGCCATTCTTCTTCCCTGATGCGTGATAATTCCTTTATGATTTCGTGAAGGTATGCAGGTTCATTTCTTTTTCCGCGATAAGGGACAGGAGCCAAGTAAGGGGAATCGGTCTCCACCAGCAATCGGTTCCTAGGCACTCTCTTTACGACCTCTTCCATATCGACATTGGAGAAGGTTATAAGACCAGAAAAAGAAGCATAGCCTCCAAGAGCGAGCCCAGCTTCAAGAAATTCTAAGCTGCCCGAAAAACAATGAAAAACAAAATCAAGAGAACCCTGGAACTCCTCAAGAATTTCTATGGTATCCCCTTCTGCACTTCGGCTGTGGACTACAGCTGGTAAATCCAATTCTCTGGACAATTGCAAATGTCGACTGAACCAGCTCTTCTGCAGTCTTTTAGGCGCGTTGTTGTAATGGAAATCTAATCCAGTTTCCCCCACTGCCACTACTTTGGGGTTTGCCGAGGCTAGGTCTCTAATTTCAGCTAGAGTAGAAGAAGAAGCCTGAGATACTTCATGAGGATGTACACCAACGGTTGACCAAAGTTTTTCGTGGTCCCCTACAAGTTCCAAGGCTACACGAGAATCCTCTAGGGTAGAAGCAATAGTTACAGCTCCCACTAGACCACTGGCGCTTGCCCTTGTTATCGTTTCTAAGCGGTCTTTTCTGAACCTTTCATCAGTTAAGTGGCAGTGACTGTCAAACACCCGCTGAGACCGACACAGGACCTGAAGATCTTTTCTTGCCTCCCTTCAACTTTTCCTTTCTATCAAAGTACCTCTGTATTTTCAAAAGTGCTGGAGATGCAATAAAAATGGAAGAATAAGTACCTACTATTACTCCTAAGATTAATACTGAAGTGAAATCCTTAATAACTACACCTCCAACGACTAATAAAGCCAATAGAACAACTAGTGTTGTCCCGGAGGTCAATATTGTTCTGGGGAGAGTCTCATTTATAGACTGATTTATAAGCCCCACTGGATCCTGCCGTCTCCCTCCCCTCGAATTCAGATTCTCACGAATCCTGTCGAATACAACGATTGTATCATTGAGAGAATAACCAACGATTGTCAAAATAGCCGCCACAGTAGGCAATGCGATCTCTATCCTTAAAACTGCGAGGAATCCCAATGTTATCATAATATCGTGAGCGGTGGCTATCACTGCAGCCAACCCAAACCGAAACTGGAAACGAATAGCAATATAGATGAGGGTCAAAATGAAGGAAAACAGAATAGCCAATCCTGCCTTAGTCTGGAGTTCAGCGCCGATTTTAGGGCCAACAGTCTCAGTGCGGACTATAGAGAATGAACTCTCTTGAAATGCCGCTGCCAACTGTTGTTCTATCCGTTGCCTGACGACATCCATTTCTTCACCACCCAAACCTGCCCTTACCACGAATTCATTTTCTTCACCGAATCGTGTTATTGGAGGCGCTTCCGCTCCGCCTAAAGCAGATCTGATTTCTGTGGCTGAAACAGCAGTTTCAAAACGCACTTGAATCAAAGACCCTCCAGAGAAATCGACACCGTAGTTCTGCCAGCTACCTATCGACTGCACGTTAAGTACCATGGCCGACACGCCTACAAGAATAAGTGCCCCTGAAAAAAAAGCTGCCCCTCTAGCTTTTTGAATGAAAGAGTAATCTGCTTTATCGAAAAGTCTCATTTTCTTAATCTCAAATGCTTATTGGTTCGGTTGATTTCCTACGAGATAGATGAATCAAAAACAATGTTCTGGTGACATAGAGTGCGGAAACAAAAGATGCCACTATTCCTATGGACAAAGTTACAGCGAATCCTTTTACAGGGCCTGTACCGAACTGGAATAAAATTAATGAAGTAATCAAGGTCGTAACGTTCGCATCTACAATCGCCGAAAAAGCATTCTCAAATCCTTCATCGACTGCAGTTCTAGTTGCTCTCCCTAAACCTAACTCTTCTCTAATCCTTTCAAATATCAATACGTTCGCATCTACAGCCATTCCGACGGAAAGAATCAATCCTGCAATGCCTGGCAAGGTCAAAGTTGCATTAAAAGCTGCTAGGCCACCAAGCACCAGTACTGAGTAAAACATCAGGCCCAAAACCGCTAATGCTCCAGCCACTCTATAATAAGTCAGCATGACTGCGATTACAGCCACCATTCCGATGATCCCCGCCATACTACCTTGATCTATTGAATCTTGACCTAATGAAGGTCCTACGGTGCGTTCTTCCATGATTCTTAGTTGAGCGGGCAAGGCCCCAGCGCGAAGAACAAGTGCCAAATCAGCTGCCTCCTCTAACTGAGCGCCCCCCATATCGATCACACCACTAGCGCCTATCCGGTCGCGCACACTAGGTGCGCTGACCACTTCACTGTCCAGTACGATCGCAATAAAATCGCCAACGTGTTGCGCAGTGAAATTTGAGAACCGTCGGCCTCCAGCACGACTCAATTCAAAACTGACCTGAGCTTGATTAAACTGAGGATCTCGCTGTGCCAAAGCATTTTCCAGCATTTCTCCAGTCAGAAAAGCGTCTCTTTCAGTGGTGTAAAGGCGTCTATAATTTCCAGCACCCACCCCTATAATCTCTTGCTCCCAGTGTAACGACAGGTCTCTAGGAAGAGCCAACTGCACTTCTGGTAATCCCAGAAAATAACTTGCTGTTTCTACATCCTCGAGAGCTACCAGATAAGTTCCTTCCAGATCCCCAGAAGCCAAAAGGGCTGTAAACGGCCTTAAATTGACTGATTCTTCTTGCTCCTCTTCGACAATGGCATCTTCGGAGCCGAGTGTGTCTGCGGCCTGAGTCCCAAAAATAAGACTCTCTAATTCGTTCTGGGGAGCCTCAAAATTGCCACTGCCCATCCGACCTAGGGAGTCTACACCCACAGCCAATACAATCTGTCGATCTATCCTAGACAATGCCGCCTCTAGTCCATTCGTTGGAACTACCAACTTGAACTCCAAGAAAGCCGACTGTTGTATCAAATCTTTGGCTCTATCCTGATCATCTATTCCCGGCAATTCTACAATAATTCGATCAGAGCCAATCTTCTGAATCAATGGTTCTTCAACGCCGAACTCATCAATACGCGTCCTCAGGATTCTCTCTGCTCTGTCAATCGCGTCAGATCGCTCTTCGGTTGACATCTCGCCCTGGGGGTCATCCACTTCTAACACCAGGTGCATACCGCCTTGAAGGTCTAAGCCAAGCTTAATGGAATTATTCACCAAATAACCGGCACTAATTCCTACCATAATTAAAATCGTGACTAAACGGCCTCGTAGAGACTTAAACATCGAAATTTTCGATCCTTTGCTTTAAAGGGGTTTTAGAGCATCTAACCTGGCAGAGACCCTACTACTCTGTCAATCTGATTTAATGTAGCTAATGGTTTTCTGCTCGTCCGTGGTCCCCACGCGAAATAGAGCTGTACCCTAGAAGAACAAATAATAGAGACTTTAAGTCAAGCTTTGACTTGCAAATATTCGCAAATCTAGAATGATACTGGCATACATCACGTGCCTGTGGCCACCAAGACAGTCTAATTGAAATGCAATTAAATTTTCAGTATGGTTAAATTTATGCGCCTGCGATTTTCCTGCTAGACCTAACATCTATTTTTTGTTGAACCAATGGAACTATATTGTTTGAATGTGATCAACCTTAGCGGAAGGAGTACCAGAATTAAGAGATCTGATCAATCAATCCCTAAAAAACTTGATTCCTTTGAGATAGAAACTAATGTGGCTCTCGCCCCTTTCACTACTTTTGGAATCGGTGGGCCAGCGGATTTCCTTTTTCGTGCCAAATCTTCAGACGAACTGATTGAGGTTTTGTCGATCGCTCAGGAAATGGGACTTCCGTATTTTTTGATGGGCAAGGGCGCCAACTTGCTCATAGCTGACCGTGGTTTCGCGGGACTCATAATTATCTGTGAAATTTCAGGGATAGATTTTTTGGGTGAAGATCTGGTAAGAGTTGGAGCTGGAGTGGAAACTTATCCGAACTTGATCACGGCCACAGTCGACAAAGGACTTAGCGGACTGCACCACTTTGTTGGAATTCCAAGCACCGTTGGAGGTGCTATGTGGCAAAATCTACACTTTCTATCCCCAGCACCAACCCGATCCCGAACAATCTTTATAGAAGAATTTGTTGAAAATGCCACAATATTTTCAGAAGAGAATGAAATTAAGGTTGTAAGCAAAGATTATTTTAAGTTTTCCTATGATTACAGTATCCTTCACGACCGAAAGGACCTAGTACTCTCAGTAGATTTCCTGCTGGACCGAGAGGATCCGCTAAAGCTACAGCAAGTAATGAACGAAAACTTAACCTGGAGAAAAACAAGACATCCTGACCTCCAAAAGTTCGGAAGTGTTGGATCTATATTCAAAAAGATTAAAGGCATAGGAGCTGGCCGCCTGATTGACATCTGCGGCCTCAAAGGAAAAACCCACGGCGGAGCACAAATTTTCGAACGCCACGCCAACATCATCATTAATCGAGGTGGGGCAACAGCTTCTGACGTTCTCGCTCTAATCGATCTAGCTCAAACGGCAGTAGCTAGAGAACATGGACATGACCTAGAACCAGAAATCACCTTTGTCGGCGAATTCTAACCTCCCCATCAATCTCTCAAAAAATGTCCCTTTAAACGCAACATCAAAAATGAACAAACGACTGCGAGAGCAACCACCATACCCCACCACAAACCAGCAGAAGCCATGTCCAAACCGAAACCGAGATAGGCACTAATTGGAAGCCCAATTAACCAAAACCCTACCAGATTGATTCCCATGGGTATCAGTGTATCGCCTATACCCCTAAGTATACCTGATGTGACCGCTTGGAGCCCATCAACAATTTGAAAGATTCCCGCAATAGGAATAAGTGTGGTCGCCAACACAATCACAGATAGATCGTCTGTGTAAAGTTGGGCCATAAATTCGGGAAAAAAGAAAAATATCAGGCCTGTCGTTGCCATCACCACAGACACGTTGAGCAAGCCTGCACCTGCAAATCTCCTAGCCGTAGGTATATCCTTTGAGCCCACTGCCCTACCCACCAGAACTGTCGTGGCCTGGGCTATGCCAACAGCAATCATAAAAGTTGAGCTCGCCAAACTAATAGCAATTTGATGGCTCGCCATTGCTATAGTGCCAAAGAGGCCAACCAATAATCCTATGACAGCAAAGACTCCATACTCAAGGGTGGTTTGTATCCCAATCGGACACCCAATCCGAATAATCTGTAACATCTTCACCCTGTCTGATACTTCTTTTCTAAAAGAACCCAGATGGGTCTCAAGCCAAAACCAACCTCTTTTTAGCACCACAAAAGCCATCACCCAACGTCCTGCTGCAGTTGCCCATCCTGCTCCAACAGCGCCCATCTCTGGAGCTCCCAGATGGCCGAAAACAAATATCCAGTTGAGAACAATATTTGTCGTATTTCCAATTACCACAGCCCAAACAATAGGTGAAAAAGCACCTAGACACTGTAAACTTTGTCTCAAAACCAGAAAACCATAGAGAGGTAATATCCCGCCAATTGATGCGATCGCATACCCAGAAGCCATTGGAATGGTTTCTGTTGGTTGCCTGAGGAGAACAAACAGATCTTGTGCTGGAAGAAGTAAAACCCCAGTAATTAAGGACAGAGGAATGGTAAGCAACAGCCCTCGCTGTATTCCAAGATCGATTCTTTTCTTTTTTCCCGAACCAACAGCCTGTGATATCACAGTATCAAGTGCGAGTAATGTGCCAGTTCCAAAGCTGCTGACAGTCATAAAATAAAGATGACCCAAAGCCACAGCTGCCAGGTCTGCAGCAGAAACTCTGCCCACCATCAAAGCATCTACAGTCCCCATCAGACTGATCCCTACCTGCACGGTAACTATAGGTATAGCAAATCCACTCAGGGCAGAAACATGAGTTCTTTTAGGGAACAATTCACTTTTCAATCTTCATCTTCCTCCGTCCATGACGTTTCTTGCTGATCGACTGTAACACCAGAATTGACCGAAAGGCTAGAAATTAGCGTGGAATGACCGCTGTTTTCTTCTAATGTAATCATTGCGTTGCGGTCCCCCCTATTTTCTAGCGCAATTTTTTAGACTATGATCGATTTTGAATTAAAAGAGCAATTGGAGATTGATTAGTTCAATTAATCTTACTTCGCGTATAATGATTCCCTATAGAACAACGATATTCCGTAAATGGAGAACCTAAACATGCTCAGAAATCTAATATATTCGTTAACACTGGTACTAATGATTTCACCTATCATGTTGCAGGCACAGGAAGCTCGCAAACGTTGGGAAAGAATGGGTCAAATCCGACGCGACAAATTCGACTTAGTACTTCCTGAGGTGATGAGGGAAAACGCAATAGACATGTGGATTGTAATGATGAAAGAAGGTCATCTCGATCCACTCTACGAGGACCTAGGACGTGGTTATGTTGGTTCCGTCGGTTATTACATTTTCACCGATCTGGGAGAAAATAGAATCGAACGTGTGGCTCTAGGTATTAGTGGGTATCTACTAGAAGAAAATGGAGCTTATGATCTGGTCAGCAATGATTTTGACTTACAAACTTTCGTGCAGAGTCGAGATCCTAGTAGGATCGGCATTAATACATCCCAGGCAATAGGTGGAGCTGATGGGCTTTCACATTCTTCATATTTACAGTTAATGGAGCAACTCGGCTCTCCCTACGACAGCAGACTTGTATCAGCCGAAAAATTAGTTTCGGATTTTCGATCGCGAAGAGTAGCATCTGAATTAGTTGCTTTCGGAGAAGCTGCTGAAATGTCTCGCAATATAGCTGAGAGAGCTTTCTCGAATGAAGTCATCACTCCAGGCGAGACGACATTGGAAGAAGTGGCCTGGTGGATGTTAGACCGTCTTTTGGAAAAAGGGTTGAGCTCTTCCTTTGACATGCCTTCCGTTTACATAACTGGGCCCAAAGGGATCGAAGCCACTTCCAACGAAAGAATCATTCAGCCTGGTGATCTATTGATGATCGACTGGGGAGTCGGCTATCTGAATTTCCATACCGATCTGAAAAGGATAGCCTATGTCTTGAAAGCCGGAGAGACTTCTCTACCTGAAGGCTTCCAAAATGCGTTCGACCAAGCCAGAACAGCGAGAGATGTTATAAGAAAAAACATAAGGCCTGGCCCCACAGCAGCCGAAACTTTTGAACTTCTAAACAACCAACTTCGAGAAGCAGGTTTTTCAGTTATGGACACATTCAACCAACCTTCAGATGGAGATGAAACCGATGTCATTACCGGAAATCATTCTGTCGGCAATTTAGGTCATGGGATCGGACCTTCTATTGCTTGGTTTAACCCCGTGCGGATGACCTACAATCTGCACCCAGGAAATTTGCTTTCAATTGAGTTGTTCGCGTACACTAGAGTTCCAGAATGGTCTGGGGCAAAAGTTAGAATTCCTTTAGAGGATAACGCAGTAGTCACTACACGCGGTGTGGAATGGTTATACCCAATAAATGAAAAAATCCTATTGATCAAGTGAGGCAACAATGAATAACGAACGCAACCGGATTGGACGAAACTGCAACATTGTAATAACAGCATTAGTGTGGGTGATACTACTCGGTATTCAGGTTGGAGCACAAGAGAACCTTAAAGTTTACATATCGGCAGATATGGAGGGTGTGGTAGGAGCAGTCACTGGTGACCAGTTGGGACCAGGCGGATTTGAATATTCTCGGTTTAGAACATTTTTGACAAATGAAGTAAACTCAGCAATTGAAGCGGCGAAGGAAGCAGGTGCCACTCAAATTCTAGTCAGCGATTCACATGGCAATGGTGAAAACCTTCTAATTGAAAATCTCCCAGAGGATATACAGTTAGTTCGCTCGTGGCCAAGGCCACTTGGTATGATGCAAGGAATCGACGAAAGTTTTGATGCGGCTATATTCATTGGATACCATTCCAGCACTACCAATGTGGCGGGAGTCCGGGCCCACACTTTTTCTAGTGCCAATTTGACTGCAGTTAGACTAAATGGCATTCCCATGCCAGAAGCAGGAGTGAATGCCGCGATCGCAGGACATTTTGGTGTTCCCGTTGTGATGATATCTGGAGATGATGCGATCATTAAGGAAGCTCAAGACCTCATCGGACCTATGGAAGGTGCGGTTGTAAAAGAAAACTACGGATTTCACTCAGCAAAAACTATTATGCCAGCAAGGTCCTATCAACTTATCGCGGAGAAAGTGTCTGCTGCTTTATCCCGTTTAGATACGTTTGAACCATATCGACTAGAATTGCCAGTGAACGTAGAAGTGTCCTTTAAGAATTATATGCCTGCGGAAATCCTTAGCTATTTGGATGAAATAGAACGCGTGGACGCCCACACAATAAGATTCATTGGCAAGGACATGCCGACAGTTTCAAGGTTCTTTCAGTTCATAGGACGTTACTCACCTGGCATTAGTCCCTGACTTTGAAGACGAATGGGTTTCACTAGCGCTTTAAGGGTTCGCAATTACATCCAAGAGTAGGGAGTGACTACCTTACCTAATAGACTTTCTATATCAGGCAGGCTTACTCATGGAGAATCTTCTGCATCCTTGTTCCTATAAGGGATCGTGACAACAATAACCCTACATTTGTGTTTCCTGTGGATCTATGACCCCCACCGCCTCCAGAATTGCTTTTGACCTGTCTAAGTATTCGCAATCGACCATAAGCCGAGCCGGGTTAACAAAAGACAGTCCTACATCCATCCCCCCCGCATCGTCGATCTGTAGTATTGTCGGAACACCACTTTCATCCAGATACCCCTGGGCCAACTCAGCCTCATGACGATAATGAAAATAGGCAAGGACTACTGTGTTTAAGGGGCTCTCTTGTTTCCCAAAACTCGAATTTATCATTCGGGAAACAAGCTGGAATCAATACCTGGAACCAATTTTAATGCATTTTCGTAGTAGATTTTTTTGAGTACTTCATCAGTAAGATCCAATCCATACATCTTCCAAAACGCATGGTAATCTCGATAATAATCGAAATAATCGTCGTCTGTTTCAAACACTCTAAAGTAAGTGTAGAATTCCTCCTTGTTGTAGGCGTCTTTGCCCATCAACACCCTGTCTTGGTACTTCTTCAACCAGTTGGCTGCAAAGCGTGGCTGTCTTCCCAACTCATATATGACTGCTCCTAGCCCTACATACATATTAGGGATATCGTCTAACAGTGTTCCCAATCGATCCAGATCATGACCCAACCACCCTAAATGTGCATTGATGAAATTAGTGTTGGGATGCCGTCGAAAAACATTATGCTGTTCTTGCAAGATTTCCTCGAAAGTCACTTCGGCATCTGGGAACTGTCGACGTTGCGGTCTGACTTTCAATTCTAACCAACGCTCATTGAACCGGTCGAAGGGTTGCCAAAACTCAGCTGGATCAGCAGAGTGGATCAGTACTGGAATTCCCAATTCGCCTGCCTTATCCCAAACAGGAGCCAACCTTGGATCATCCACGGAAATACGATTGCCTTCAGTGTCCAGGGCATTTAGTCCAAGGTTTTTGAAAATCTTCAAACCAGCTGCACCAGCCTGAACATCATCTTCGAGTTGTTCAGCAGCTAATTCGCCCCAACCTTCTTCTCCCACTCCCCAAAAATCTACATTAGCAAAAAAGACGAATCTACCAGGATTGTCTTTTGCCATATTATCTAAACCATTTACTAAATTTATTCCACTTCCACCAGACAAATTCACCATTACCGCCATATTCAAATCATCCATATCCTGGACTAATGACTGCACGTCAGCAGAACTCATAGTGGTAGCTCTTTGGTGTCCATGAATGTCCACAAAAGGATATCTTGCAGAAGTCACACGAGTGCTTGAAGAGATCAGTGTTGTACGTGGGTCATAGTCCTCAATAGTCATCTCTTGAGACGACAACGAATTTCCGCTCGCACAAACCATCACAAAGATAATGAACAATTCCGACATGAGAAATCTAGTTATAATTTTCCTCATAAATACTTCTTCCTCCTTACAAGACAATGAACAAACCACTTCAATCTCTAATCATTTGGAGTACCTGAAAGCAACCCCTCTAAACGTCTCTGTTCAGATCCATTTTCAGTACAAACAGCGTAACTATTTTCTTGAGACCCATATAACGCTACACCAGCAAATTCACCTTTTTTGTTTAAAATAAAAAACCTTACGTCAAAAGCAGGAAGACCCTTGCTGTTCAATAGCCTCTTTTCGATAGTGTTTTCTTTGATTCTCCTGAGAGCACTCATTCCTGCATCAACCGGCGCCATCCCCTGTCGCATATTCTCCACTATCAAGAATGATGACAAGTTGTAGAGATTTGCTTCGCCTCTACCAGTCGACCCAGCTGCGCCAATATCGCCATCGACGTAAAGCCCAGCTCCAAGAATCGGCGAATCTCCAACCCTTCCAGGAATTTTCCAGGCCAAACCAGATGTTGTTGTAACCCCACAGATATCACCAGAAGGAGATATGCCATCACAGTTCACTGTACCCCAGAAGCTATTCTCTTCTATCAAACCCTCATCAACCATTTGCAGGCCTGCCCGATAAAATTCATCGGCTCTCTCTCGCATTTCAATTCCTATTAGCCCTGTATTAGCTGAAGGGTCATAAGGAGTGTTTCTTTTAGATGGATCCAGGAAATGTCGCGGATCGATCCTGCGCTTCCACTCCAACCACAGAGTGCGAGATTTTTCAGTATTCAAGTCTTCTTCTATGGCAAAACCCAGTTGCCTGGCAAAATCTTGAGCTCCTGAGCCTGACAGCAGGTGATGATCCGTCAATTCCATGACACTCTTAGCCACCAGGGAAGGAGTTCGCATCCCCTCAATCGCTGCTACACCTCCAGCCCATTTTTTGGGTCCGTGCATGCAACATGCATCCAATTGAACCACGCCGTCAGCATTTGGAAGCCCGCCATACCCGATGCCTGATTCTTCTGGATCCAGTTCGGGAATATTAACCCCAGCGATCAGAGCCTCTAGGGTATCCTCCCCTTCTGTTATCCCCTTAAAAGCTCTTTCAACTGCGTTATAGGGGCCTCCATTGCGATATCGATATCCACTGGAATCCGATATAACCACTGGCCTGACTGTTTGAGGAGTAAGTACATGAGGGGATGTACTTCTTCTAGTCGAACGACGACTCAGTTCCAAGGATGCAGGTAAAGTTCCCGCCACTGTAGCTTGAAGAAACCTACGCCTTCCTATTTTCGTGTCCATTTAATTACTCCGACGTATGAGTGATAAATTCTCAACAGCTTTATCCGGTTAAATCTTAATCGGTTTATTCTCGCAAATTACCTATAGCTTTGCCCACCAAAGGGCCCACTAAACCTCCCACGGTAGCACCAATTACTGTCATTAAGGCGATGGGATTTACAAAGGGCAGAAACGGACCTCCAGAATAAATGGATTTGATAATCCCAATTACCAAAAAGACTCCTCCAACAGTGAGCATCCCATTAACGGTCCATCTGACTGTAGACATCTATCTATTCCTCCACTTAGTGATCAACCGACACGTCCAAGTATTTTACCGGCATGATTGGGAATCCCCACTAATTCAACGTGGATTCCACTTTCAGCCGCTTCTTCTCTAAATTCTTTTAATGCCAAGGCTCCTGTGAAGTCTACTCTGCCAACTCCCGTCAGATCAATGATAAATCGTCTCGCACGCGGATTTAAGGGTAAAGTTTCATTTATTGCTTCCTGGATGAATGCAGCAGACCCAAACCAGAGAACACCGCTGAGCCGAACGTGTATAGAATCCCCTTCCGCCCATGAATCGCAAGACGGATTGAGTTCCCTCCAGATATGTACACTAACTGCTGCGATAATTCCTAATAATACCGCCTGTTCCACGTGAGGAGACAGCACCAATGTCAGCACAAAAGTCGTCCAAGCAACTCCCGCTTGTAAGGGAGCGACTCCCCACAGATATATTAGAAATCGAAATTGTATCAGTGGAACTGCTGCTGTGAATATAATGGCAGCCAATATAGCTCTGGGCAACTCAGAAAGAATGCCTGCAAAAGGGATACACAGCAAAACAACCAATCCCGCTACCGCTCCACTCAATCGACTTCGCGCTCCTGAAGAGTAGTTCAGACTACTCCTTACGAAAGACCCACCAACTGGAAAACCCCCAAATAGACCAGCAGCCACATTCGCTGCTCCCTGACTAATAAATTCACGGTCTGGACTCCATGATACTCTTTCCAATTTTGCATACTTACTGGAAATGGCTGCAACTTCTGCAAAACTAACTAAAGCTATCACAATACTCGGTATTATCAGTAGATGTAGTTCCCCCCAAGGTAGATACAAATTGGGATAAGGTATACTTATATCTATATTGCCAATCGTTGGGCCATTATAGGCCGAACTCTTAGAATACACGATGCCAAAAACGGTCGCTATTAGAACTCCTGGTATCAGAACATGTATACGCCTGAAACCTAGGACTATGAGCACTGTCAGAACTGATATAATAATGGTAGGAACATGCCAAGCATTTGGAGTAATGATACTCACTATCGCAGACTCTAGAACGCCCGCATTCTTGTCCACTATTCCTAGCCCTAATATGGCTGGTAGCTGTGAGGCTACGATTAGCACACCCGCTGCAGAAGTAAATCCGTCCAAAACTGGCCGAGAAAGGAGATACGATATCCACCCTCCACCAAAGAAACCTATTGCTATGCGGACTATTCCAATTGACAAAGCCAACAATGCAGCAAAAAGTGCAAATTCTTTTGATCCTGCCTGGGCCAAAGGAGCCACTGCACTAAATGTAAGAAGGGCTGCTAAAGCTGTGGGTCCTGTCTGCAAAATAGGCGAGGAAGTAAAAAATGATGCAGCTATAGGTGCCACTATAGCAGAGATCCAACCATATTCAGGAGGAAGGCCAGCGAGATCAGCATAAGCCATCGATCCGGGGATCAGAACTAGCGCTACACTTATTCCAGAAAGTACATCTTTAAATCTATTCATGATGGCAGATCAATAGTTACCTCTAGGTCCTGAACTAACTGCTCCAGCAATAGTGTGGTCTCTTCATTCCTGGCTTCCCAATGCGCGGTTATTTCTCCCAGCGAACCCCATTTTGAGATCAAGCGAGAAGGCATCTCGGAAGCCAAATTGGCTAACGCACCTAATGTCTCTTTGGGTGCTAATCTTAGCAAGTCCTCTAGAGTCAATCTCGGATCCTTATACGAAGGAGCAACCCCTAGCTCTGTGGCCAATTCACTTAGGTCGTTAGACAACAATACAAAACCAGATTCATTCGGACAAAACAGACTGGAAACAAATGGTTTTGCTCCCCTATCACGTGGATCTGGCAATCCTGAAGAAGTCGCCAAGTGTATCGGTAAATTCTCTAGTGGACCCAAGGATCTATATTCACTGACGAGAGTTTCAGTGAGAAGCCTAGCCCAATCGCCATATACCGTGTCACCACCTATTGATTCCACTTTATCCAGATACATCGGAAGCCAAGGCAAAAGGTGTTCCCAAAGTAGAGCTGACCGAGACCTTCTGATCAATACAGCCCTCGCAGGTTCTTTTTCAGAGCCCTGTAGTTCCTCTAGGTATGCCACTAATCCAAGAAGGCCACTCAGGTGATCTGGTTCATTAGGCACATCTCTTTGAAGGGCCCTCCAAAAACCAGATATACGCTCCAGTGCTTCACCATCGCTATTCGCTCCACAGTCGATATATTCGGAGGCATAGGGAGGTAGCTCACGGCAGAATATTCCCTCATATAAATCCCTTGATGGAACCTGGGAAAAACCAAGAATCTTAGCGATCCTAAAGTGTTCTTCGGAGGGAGACTCACAAAAAATTCCCAGAGCTCTGATTAATTCAATCACAAGTTTCCAAAATCAGAACACTGCCCGTCAGCTTCTATGGATTTTCTTATCACAGCTTATAAGCAGAATCAGATGGTCTCCCTGGGCGGTCAAACCACGCAGGCCTTCTGGTGCCATCTGGGCTGGTTTCATCTACCGGCCTGGTTAATTCTAGCCATTCCGTAAAAATCTTTGCAGATTTTTCTGTGTCGACGTATATATCCCCAGGCCTATCACCTTCTTCCGAATTAGTTACCCGAACTGGCTGATGCCAACAATGCATCCCAGAGATTGGATCTGGATGTACTGGAAAGGTCAGGTTTTGATTTACGCCCAGGTCCGACCACCAAATCCTTTGCGTATCGGGATCACTTGAACTGTAGGAGACACTGCCAGACGAACGGTGCATTCTCCATTCCTTTCCTTTTTGATTCAAGTCAACGCCAGCTGTCACTTGGCGCTGACTTCCCTCCTGTATCCTCCAGCGACCCATATGATGGCTACAGGCTACAACCCCAGGCTTGATTGATTCCGTAACCCAAACTTTCAGAACAAAATACCCCAGGTCAGTTTTAACTCTTACTAAATCTCCCGTTGTCACTTCTAATGGCTTAGCATCCTTTGGGCTAATCCACAAGGGGTTTGTATGAGCTATTTCGTCTAGCCATAATGAATTTCCACTCCGGGTATGGATCTGAACTGGAACTCTGAATGTGGGCAGAAGTACTAGTTGATCTTCTTCCAAGTTCTCTCGATGAATATGGCTTTTGATATAACCTGGTGTAGCCATCTCCGGCCACCCCCAATCAACCATAGTGCTGGAAAAAAATTCTAGTTTTCCTGAGGGCGTAGGGAATCCTCTTTTCACTTCATCACCTACTTTTAGTCCAGCACAATGCAAACCTTCTTTTGGAGGGGCTTTAGGAGCCGTAACGGTTTGAGTTTTGTTAGGATTTTCAGCTCTAGTATAGACCCTGCCCATCTCATCTATTTCTATATCTTTCAATTCTTCACTGGAAACGTTTTCGTCATATAATGCGCCTACTTTGTCTCTAATTTCGAAAGCTCCGTATCTTCTCATGTATTCCAGTGGAGTCATGCCTTCTTCTTCAGCCACTTCAGGCAACCCAGGAACTGAGTTGTCAAACATCCATCCATAATATTCATCCACAGAAAGTTTTGTCCCTGGATGGTTCTTGGATTCAAAATATTTTCTAATACCCAATTCTCCCTCAGGGTCCATTCTCCAGGACAATTCCATCCAGAATTCATTTTCTTCCCACACCTCACCTGGGTTGGTTTCTCGGGAGTCCGTCGGATTTTCATCCATCCTCGTTCGGGCCGTTCTCAAAACCGGCTGCCTGAAGCCAATCCATTGACCATTATACTGTTCATAGGAGTGCACATCATGTCGCTCAGATCCCAAGCCCATAGGAAGCACATAGTCAGCGTATTGCGCGGTCTCATTCCAAGTAGGTGTGAGAGCAACATGCATCCCTACTTGACTCTCATCACTAAGTGCCTCAATCCAAGAAAATCCGTCAGGATTAGTCCATACAGGATTGTACACCCTAGTGAAATAGGTATCCAATTTACCCCTTTTTTCTCGTAAAAAGTGAGGAAGTAATATTGACATCTCGTGGTAGGAAAGCGGATATTCTTTAGGCCAAATCAACTCGTTCCACTGGTCTGGACCTTCGGGCGTATATATAGGTTTAGGAGAGAATCTATTCCAAGAAGCTGGATGAGTACCACCTTTTGTTGCTACAGATCCAGTAAGAGCACAAAGCATGTACAAACTTCGAGCAACCTGCCATCCCCCCAAATTACCTGAAGCAGCACTTCTCCAATTATGAGCAGAAAGTTTGTTTCCTGCTTTCGCCACAGTTTCGGCCACCGCCCTCAAATCGTCTGGGTTTACACCAGCTTCCGAGCCAGCATAATCAAAGGTGTATTCAGAATAGAGCTCTTTTAGAATGCTACAAAACCGATCAAATACGGGCGCCTCCTCTGGATGACAGGCCTGCATATATTCCTCCCAATTCCACCAGGTACGCACAAAATCGCGGTCGTACAGTTCGTTCTGAATTAAATAATTTGCGATCGCCAGATTAATGGCAGCTTCCGAACCAGGGTAAGGAGATATGTAATGGTCTGCATGGGTAGCTGTATTCGACAAGCGAGTATCAAACACTATCACTTTCGCTCCACGTTCACGCGCCTCAATGATTCGCTGAGCATGAGGGTTAAAATAGTGTCCTGATTCCAGGTGACTGGAGATCAAAAATATCACTTCCGCATTACTAAAATCTGGGCTAGGTCTATCCGATCCAACCCATAGCTGGTATCCAACCCTAGCACTCGAAGAACAAATATTTGTATGTGAATTGTGGCCATCCACACCCCAGGCCGCCAAGACTCTGTTCGCGAATCCATCTTCACCTGGACGACCCACATGATACATTATTTCGTTCTTTCTATCTTCTATAATTGCAGTGCGTAGTCGAAGTGCAATTTCATCGAGCGCCTCATCCCAGCTAACTTTTTCCCATTTGCCTTGACCGCGTTCCCCTACCCGCTTGAGTGGATGTAGGATTCTCTCTGGATCTTGGATCTGATTCAGGGTAGCTGGTCCTTTCCCACAGTTTCTTCCTCTGGACCCAGGATGTTCTGGATTTCCCTCAAACTTCTTTACTTCTAGAGTCTCTCTATCTACATACGCCAGCAACCCACAGGCCGATTCACAGTTGAAGCATGTAGTAGGCACCAACATATAACGTCGCTCTACTTTGTCAGGCCACTTAGTAGATTCAAGCTCTACCCAATCATCCCAACGTTCCTTGGGAGGAAATGCAGAGAGATGCACCCTGCTTGGTCCAGGATAGAAAGTTTCCCCTCTTGCTTCGACATCCTTGCGCGCAGCCGAAACTCGCTTACTTATGTTGTCTAGTTTACTCACAAATCTCATCCATTCTATTCATCTATTTAGGCTAAAGGTACGACTTGTCCAGCTTGGACATAGGCATGTTCGTACAGTGCTAAGCCCATGAGACCACAGACCAAAGCTATCCCACCCAACCATGGAGCCAGCAACCCTACACTGGCCAGCACAATACTCAGCCAAAAGAAACCCCTGAATTTTCCGCTGAGAATCTCCTCTACAGCCATTCGACCGTGTGCAGACGCGTGAGGCAAACTGAGTTCCCCCAATATCATTAAAAGATGTATTGCTGAAGAGCCCACAAAAACTGGAGTTAGAATTTCCATCGATACATCATCAAGGAACTCAGCATACAAGCATACTACTCCGGCTCCAGCCACAACAGATTGAACTAACATATGAGCTGGAAGAAGTGGATTTTGCCATAAGTCCCTAGCCTTTGCCTGTGCAAAAAGATAGGCAGTGTATACGGAAGTCATCACTGCTACTGGAAGGCCTGCCCAGGCTATTTTTGATAACAACGCGTGTTCACCGGACCAAGAAAGAATTGCATGGATAAGAAGGACGAAACCATAAGCTCCTATAACAATCCCTCCTCTTACCAACCAACTGTTCCACTGAGACCTGGTAAAGATCATGTAGAACCTTTCTGGATGCTCTAAATCCCATATTAGCAGAACACCAGTAACTGCCAATAAGGTTAAACCGAACAGCGGCGTTGCTATAGTCCATACCGGACTATTCACATCCATTAATCCCAGCAACAGTAGCATTCCAGGAACTATATAGGCTCCCGCAGAAATAGATTTGGTCCAAGTATAGAGACTAACCCTCCAATCCCACGGAACGTTATGTGGTACATCGTAGGAGAGCACAGCCTCTGCAGAACTATTATTGGATCGAGGATGCCCGGATGTGACCTTGTGGGGGTCATTCCCTTGTTCACTCCACATAAACAGACCGCCCTCTGGACGTTTGGCCGCCAAGGGATCCAATGTCATATTAGTGGCACCTTTATAATGCACTTTGGGGCGAGTGTCTTTCTCTGGCTTTCTAACAGTGACAGGCTGTCTTGCTATGATTTGATTGACCTGTGACAAGGGATCAGTCATATCACCCACTAAGATGGCTTGAGTTGGACAAACCACTACGCACGCAGGCTCGAGTCCGGTGTCAATACGATGTGCACAAAAATTACACTTTTCCGCTGACTTGTCCTCTGGGTTTATAAATATTGCATCATAAGGACAAGCCGCTATACATGCTTTACATCCAATACAAGAAGATTTATCGAAATCAATGATGCCATCATGGCGAGCAAACATAGCGGAAGTCGGACACGCTGGCACACAAGGGGCACTGGAACACTGGTTACATCTAGTCACCTGAAAGGATCTTCGGGTCTGGGGATACTCACCAACGTCTACGTACTTTACGTAAGTACGTGTCACCGATAGAGGTACACTATTTTCAGATTTACATACCGTAGTGCAGGCATGACAACCTATACACTTCGTATGGTCTAAAACTTTGGCCCACACTGGAAAAG
>Ga0315331_10000960_pt1 | contig 21202 bp, 12 predicted proteins | sample M160m34915metaG_FD_203456 | JGI IMG/M metagenome (GOLD analysis project Ga0315331, IMG submission 203456) | Ammonia-oxidizing marine archaeal communities from Monterey Bay, California, United States - M1 60m 34915 | ecosystem: Environmental > Aquatic > Marine > Intertidal zone | place: USA...
GTAGACTTAACGTGTATTGAAGTAGACGACCCGGCCTGGGCTACCACTAATTGGACTGTTGCAGACTATAACATTGATGATGGAGTATCGTTTAACACCGATTGTAATTACTCAGCAGGTTGTTTTTCTACACCTAGCACAATTGCAGAAATTAATACTATTATTTCTCTTTACCCCAACCCTGCTTCAAATCGTGTGATGATTGAAGTTGAAAGCTATCCATCACAGCTTGTTTTAATGGACATACAAGGCAAAGTGATTAGACAGGAGCTAATCACCAACAAAACTCATGTAATGGACATTTCAGCACTGGGTAAAGGAATTTATTTTGTTAGAATTGAAGGCTTTAGTAGTAAACTCATAATTGAGTAGGTATTTGAGGGGATTGTAGAAAATTGCCTATATGGAACTTGGCTCGAGAGCAAGAAGCCTCCACGGATATTGGGGGCTTTTTTTATGCTAAAGAAATGTGTTACATAAATTAATTTTTGATGAATTTTAAAGCTTTAACTTCATTTAGACTTTGAAAACTCACCATGTATATTCCTGATGGAAAATCTGAAACATCGAGATTTATGCTACCTTGATTAACATTATAACTTGTTTTCGAATATACTATCTCACCAACTGAATTTTGAACTTGCACCAATAAATCTTCGTTATTGTATAAATTATAAGAGATGTCAACATATTCTGATGAAGGGTTAGGAATTAATTTATATTCAGGTGGATTACTTAAATAATTGAAATTAGAAGCAACATTTAAACAACCGTTTTCAATTATGGTAGTAGTGGTATGATGATTTATATTCACTACATCAATAATAGAATCTATACAAATATCATTTCCATCAAGATTAAAATAATTAATCCTACATAAATGCTGATAGCTATTCATCCTATTTATAGCTGAATCCACATAAGAAATACCTATTACTTTTGAACCCCCAATTGAAAAGTTAGGTTGAATTGGATAAATATTAACATCAATCATGTTATCTACACTTAGGATAGATAAACCACTCACATTAAATTCATAGGCTGTAATATCTTCATTACTGGATTTAATTCCAACATCTACATATTGATCTGTATAATTAACTCCTAAAAGAGTTAGATAAATCGTGTCGTAAATATCCTTCACACCAAAAGGAAATGAACAATGGTCATGAATTGCACCTCCAGAATGGTCGTGAGACAAACCATGAAGAACACAACTATTGATTAAGGAAGCATCGTAAACAGTAATATTTCCATCTGCATTTAGGTCATTACATGAATTTGGAACTAAACTATTTCCTAAAATTTCAGACACATAAAGAGCAGCATCATTTTGATCTTCAACATTATTAGCATTAAGATCTCCCATAATTGCAGTACCACCACAAATTCCATTACAATCAACCTCAGTGTTGCCAAAAGGATTTCCTGCGCAATCAATATAAGGCGCACAATTTGTATCCAACAACACAGATACATTACCAAAATTATCTCTATCTAAATAAAAACATGCTTGAGCAAAATTATTATCGTATGAAATCTCATATTTACCCAATGCATCTGGAGCGCTATCCCAATTCACCTTAGTTACCAATATATAGTTACCAGTATCAAGCTCTGTAACATCAATCCACTGACAATCTAATGATGCTGAATAAATATCTCCACAATCTGCAGAAATTCCCATATTAGAACATCCGTATTTTTGAGCTCCTCCATCAGCACATTCCAAGTCCATTACGCAGAAACCATTTTTAAAACCTAGAGGAAGCTGATTCCCTAGATTATCATATAAATCGTAGCGGGCATATCCTGCATAATGAAAATGTTGATGACAATTATCGTAGTCAAATTGACCAGGTTGAGCCGAGGGGGTTCCTATATAATAATCAGCATTACCAATGTTTTTAATCCAAGTAGTAAATCTTAGAATCTCTCTTTCACCAAAACCTTTTAAACATCCCTCATTAATGGTACAGGGATCCATATTGGTTAAAGTGTCAATTTGTAAACTATTGACCAATTCATGCTCTAAAAGCCATAGATCTGGCTGAGGGCACATGGTATCACCGTAAGCATAGCATGTATCTAAAACTGTAGCTAATGGATTGTAATTACAAGAGTTGGTGTCCAAGCATCCATAAATAGGAGAGTAATATTGTATATCCCAGTAAAGAGTATCATTACAAGAATTATTTTTATCACCTACCCTAATGTAGTAATTCTGGCCAATAATCATTATGCCATTTAGTTCGGCTTCTAACAAGCAATTAACATTATCATCATTGTAAAATATAGTGCCGGCATTTGTAGAATCTATATTGAACAAACATGTGTCATAAACCCAAATTTTTGTGTCACATGAATTCATTCCACAAGTACTTATTTGATAAACGCCCGAAGAGTCTGGAGAAAAAACATACCAAGCATCAATTGGCTGAGCAACATAGCTGCCTTCATTAATAGTAATTGCATTACTGCAATAAAAGCCAGCAGGGCAATTAAAATTAGTCTCTTGTTCATATAAAAATTCGCCACCAGACCTTATTGTATCTCCATTTAATATTAGATGATAAGACCCTAGACCATATCCACAACAAATCCCATCACCATAAGAGTCATGAATAACAAAAGAATAACAATGATTAGTATCTAAACATAAATTAATGCTATTGGTGTCTCCAGTAATTATTAAGCTGTCATTTTGGAACAACTCCCAACTGGTCTCTAAAGGATAGTTGTCTTGATTTAATATTAACTGAAAATCAATTTCATTTGAATTACAATTTTGTGCTTTTAGGGAAATATCAACAAGAAAAAGAAACAATATAATATTGAAATAATGGAATAATTGTGACATAGTATCTTCAAATTAAGAAATTATATTTAAATATTACATTAATAGTTCCATTCAATCAGTTTAACCTATTCTTAATAAATTAATTGTTACTCATTGACAGTATTTTGCTGCTGCCTTAAAAGAATCATGAAATCTGTAATGGCCCATCTTTTCAAAATACACACATGCATCCTCTTCCCGATTTATTTGCATAAAACACATGCCAATGAAAAAATTTATTCTCGCAATAGTGTATGGTGCATCGTAATATTTTAATGCCTTTTTATAAGCTTGAATTGCATTCTCATACTCCGATAAGTTAACGTATGATTCCCCTTGTATCCAATAAGCTATTTTTAACTCCTGATTGTGTTTTATAAGCACTTTTGTATCTTCAATTGAAGCTCTAAAGTTGAACAACGATTTGTTTGCTTTTGCTCTCATGAGATACGCTTGCCAGTCGCACTCATTTTCATCTATTCTCTGATTATATTCTTTAACATGGCTTGAAATTGTATTTTGAGGCATATTCATACTGCCATGTTTAACCCTAGTTAATTTTTGAGTTACAGAATGAATTACTTCCATTTCTTGACTATATGAAATGGAAAAATAAAACAAAAATATAACAGCGACCCTCATTATATATATAAGAAAAAAAATATAAAAGGTTACATATAAAAAATGGAAAGTAAAACTTAATAAAAGTAGCTCCTTGTATTAATCCTTGTACTTATCTGCTTTTAACCGCTTTTTAATCTGCTCAAGATGTTTTTTCTTTTTAGAATCACGAAGCTTCTTTGCAGATTTTGTAAAGTACTTATGTTGAGTTAAAAATTTTACTTGAATTTCATCCCACAATCTATCGCTTTTAATTTTACCATGATCTCTAAGCTCTCTTCTTAGAGTATCTGAAATAGCTGGAAAATCATCCCTTCCTAGGTAATCTAAATCTGCATCACATATAATTTCTTCGAGATGATTATTTGGTTTATGAGGAATAATTGTTGCGTAAATAAGTGCCCATACTTGTTTAATTTGCTCATCTGTGTAACCGTACTTTGGAAGAATTTCTGCTGCCATAGATGCACCAACCACTTCGTTTTCATCGTATTTCTCTACAAAACCCGCATCATGATAAGTAGCAGCGGATTTTAACACAAAAATATCTTCATCTAATACCCCTTCCATAATGGCAATTCTTTCAACAGCCTCAACTACATCTAAAGTATGGTGAATGCCGTGATAGTGTAAATTTGGAGGTAATCTATCTCTAAGAATTCTCATTATGTGACGTTCCGCTTTTTTATAATTTATGCTACTATATATGTGAAGATTAACATAATCGTTGAACTTTTTATTTGGAACAAAACCATTTTCATCACTTGAAAGATGTTTTTTTATTCTATCAACATAAAACATGGAAATTTCTCCAGTATTTTTTGTCGGTATTTTCCCCCTACTTGAGCATTCAAAAAAGGGTGATATATACTCATAAGTAGTTTCAGAAACATTAACTCTGCTAACCTCTCCACTAGTCTCCATTCGTTGAGCAATGTTCACTGTATTGCCCCAAATGTCATAAGCAATACGTTTAGAACCAATAACACCAGCAATTACATCTCCTGTATGAATTCCTATTCTTAGCTCCCAAAAAGATTCTCCTTTTGCTAGTGCCTCTTCCTTTAACCTGTTCATGTATTGCTGTATTTCTAAAGCAGCTAAAACACAATTAATAGGGTTTTCTTTATCTCTAAGAGGGACTCCTCCGGCAGCCATATAAGCATCCCCCATTGTCTTAATTTTTTCTATTTGATGCTTCTCAATGATTTTATCAAACTTTATAAAGAGCGTATCTAAACTTTTCACCAAATCAACTGGTTTCATTGTTTCTGAAAACTTAGTGAAATCTTTAATGTCTGTGAACATCACAGTTACCATTCTGTATTGTCGAGTCCTAGCCTTTCCTTTGTTTTTTAATTCTTCTGCGGTTTCTGCAGGCAGAATATTTAATAGTAACTCTTCGGCTTTTTGACGTTCAAGTTCGATTTTTCTGTTTTGCTTCTCTATTTGCTCTTTCTGTTTTGTAACCGTTTTAGTTCTTCTTTCTACTAAGAATGCTAATCTTCTTTTTTGACGTTTTATAGCCCTCATTCTTAAGAAATATATTCCCCAAAAAATTAAAATAGAAACAGCGACAACAATAGCTATAAATCTCCACCTTTTCCAAAATGGTGAATTAATTATAATGTGAATACTTTTTGGCTTGGACCAAATTCCATCACTATTGGCAGCCCAAACTTTAAATGTGTAGGTCCCTGTTGGAATATTTGAATAACTCTGTTGTGTTAATTCTCCAACTTCTCTGGGTTCATCGTACAGGCCTTCTAAATGAATTTTATATTTATTTCCTTTTGAAAAAGTATAATGCAACCCAACAAAATGGAATATAATACTGTTCTGATTATAGTTTAATATAAGAGTATCTACTAATAATGCATTTGAATACTTAGGAATAACTTCCTTTGAATTATTATTTAAAAAATCAATTTTATCTAAGACTATTTTAGGTGGAATTGTATTTTGCCTAATCTCATTAGGGAGAAAAGAATTCACACCTTTACTGCCACCAAAATAAAGCCTTCCACTCTTTCCTTTATGAAAAGACCCGTTATTTAATTCATTGTATAATAAACCATCACTTTCTGTGAAAATTTTAAAAGTTTCATTTTGAATGTTAAAACATGAAAGTCCTGTATTTGTGCTTATCCAAAGTTCACCAGACTGTCCTTCAAGGATTCCATAAATTGAATTATTAGATAAACCGTTTTCATCCGTGTAATAGGTAAATAAATCATTAGAAGTGTCCAACTTATTAAGTCCTCCGCCAAATGTTCCTATCCAAATAATTTCATCATCCCCTTCTAAAATAGAAAGCACAGTGTTATGGCTTAGACCATTTCTTGTATCATAATTCGTGAAATTAAATGCTAAATTATTAATGTCTGAAGAATCTACTTCTAATTTTGTTACGCCTGCACCTTCAAGACCAACCCAGATATTACCTTTTGAATCTGAATATATTCTTCTGCAACCTCCTTGAGGCAAACTATTAAATTCATTAGAAACATGATTAATAAATGTTGGATTTAATGTTTCTAAATTTAATACTGCTAACCCCTCTTTACATCCTATCCATAATTGATTCTTATGTATTTGTAAATCATAAGCAACATCATCATCTTTTTTAGAAACAGGGTCTCTAAATCGAACTTTTTTAAATCTTGCCGATTTATAATTATTATACGGAAGAACTTGATATAAACCTCCGTTAGTAGCAGCCCATATTCTATTTTCAGCATCAATAATTACATCGTAAACATCGTGACCGTTTGGATTATTTAAATTCTCTGATAAATAAGGATAGTTAAAATAATTTCCTGATTGTTTATTTATCCTTGTTATGCCTTTTCTATTGCCAATCCACAAAACAGAATCCCCTTGTTCAAAAATACCCCAGGCATTTTTATCAATAACATTTTTTTCAGCTGATAGAAAAGAAGAATAGTTAGCAAAAGACTGTTTTAGAGGGTCAAAATAAGACATTCCATCTTGAGTACCCACCCACAGAGTTCCTGTAGCATCTTTAAAAATGTCGTGAATTAAATTATTACTAAGCGACTTTAAATTGTAATCGTTGCTCTCATATTGAGTTACAATAAGTTGTGCATTTGCTAAGTCACAATTAACTAAACCATTATTATACGTACCTAACCATAGTTCTGAAGTTGAATCAACATAAATAGACATTATTTGATACTCATTCAACTGTTTTGAAAGATTTGAAACTTCATTTTGATCAATCAGGTTTACCCCACTATTTGTTCCAACATAAAAAGCTTTCGAGTTTTTTCGGAACAAACAATTTATTCCTAAATTATTCAACTTATTATTCCAACTTGACTTGAACTCTATACTATTATCAATAAAACTTAATTCTGAGAGGCCCGTGTTTGATGTGGCTACAATTAAAGACTCGTCATTTAATAATAAATCAGCAATTTTATTGGATGGCAAACCGTTAAATTTATTGAAAATTTGATGGGTGCTGTCTGCTGGATCATAACATATTAAGCCATATTTAAGTGTTCCAATCCATAGCCTTTTTTTGTTATCCCTTATGATTTTAACAACATTGATTTTATCGAGTCCTCCGTTTAGTTTAATGTGATTAAACTCTTTTGTTGATCGATTATAATGATTTAGACCTCTTTGTGTTCCAACCCACAGGTTTCCATCGTCTCCTTTGCATATGTGATTTATGTATGAATCTGATAATGATTTCTTGTTTTTAATTTGATGTTTGTATTGCTTTACATTGTACCCATCAAATTCATTTAAGCCATCTTGTGTTCCTATCCATATAAACCCATCATCATCCTGAACTATAGAGTATACAGTACTTTGAGACAATCCATCATTAATAGAAAGCTGATTAAATCGAATTTCAACTTGTTGAGAAATTAAAAAATTAATAAAAAGAATTTGACAGAAAAATAATATAGAAGTTCTATGTAAAAAACTATAATTCATCTAGAACATAAGGTTAGTTTATTTGAACACCTATTATTAAAATATCATCGACTTGTTCGTAAGATCCTTTCCATGTTTCAATTTTGTTATCAAGAGCTAGTCTTTGCTCCTCCATGGGAAGGTCTTTTATTGAAAGCAAAGTCTCTCTAAATTGTTTATACATGTATTTTTTACCCTTTAATCCTCCAAATTGATCGGCATATCCATCAGAAAAAACATAAACAATATCACCAGCTAATAATGGAATTTTATGGGTTGCAAAACTTTTAGTATATGGATTAAATGACCCTATGGCAAATTTATCACCTTTAGTAATAACGATTTCATTGTCTCTCACAATGTATAGTGGATTATAAGCCCCCGCATATTCTAAAAGCATTTTTTTATAATCTATACTGCATATGGCAATATCCATACCATCTCTTATGGCATTTTCATCTCCTTGTTTATATAAGGATTCGCTAGCATAATTATTTAAATCATCTAAGATTTTTCCTGGGCTTTGTAATCGATGCTCCTTTACCGCAGCGTTTAACCCATTAGCTCCGACTAAACTCATAAATGCTCCAGGAACACCATGTCCTGTACAATCAACAGCTGCAAAAATATGTTTGCTTCCTATCTTATTCATCCAATAGAAATCTCCAGAAACAATATCTTTTGGCTTAAACAACACAAAAGAGGAAGGAAACAAGTTCTGAATGTATCTTTTAGGGGGTAAAATAGAATCTTGTAGCCTTTTTGCATATCTAATACTATCAGTAACATCTTTGTATAATTCTTCTAATTTTGATTTTTGATTATCAATTTCATCTTTCTGCTTAACAACTTCTTGAGTTCGTTCTTTCACTTTCTGCTCTAAAATTCGTTCTGTTTCAGCTAACTCATCTTTCATCTTTAAAAGAGCATGACCTAAATCATCATCATCACTCAATGGCTTATATGGGAAGTTAAAATTACTTTGCCCTACTTCGTGAGCAAAGCTTGTTGTTTTCTGTAATCCCTCAACCAATGAATTCATTGCAACTGACATTTCTCCAATTTCATCATTACTTGGGTTGATTTGCTTTTTAGGGAAGACACCTCTACCTAAGTCAACAAGAATTTTCTTTAATTGTTGAACAGGTCTTGTAATGCTTAATGTTGTGAAAAGGGCAATTATAATTGTTCCCAAAACAAGGGCTATTCCAGCAATCAAAACTCCAACAGAGAGTCTTTTGAAATTAGTGTTCGTTCCCTTAAATGCAGTATTACTCTGTAATTGTTGTTGATTGGCTTCTAAATTCTTGTTGGAAATTAAAGTGTCCATTTTAACCATTAAACTATTATACTTTGGTTCTGTTTCCATTTCAAAAAGTGTTTTGAGCATGAAATAATCCCAATTTTTATAGCTTTTAAATCCATCATTTAACTGTGTTCTAACATTGTCGTTATAGTCCCCAAAAAGTTTAGAAATGTCGTTTTTAATCTCTGAATACAAGATGAGGTTATTGTTTAACTCAGACCATCGAATGGACAATTCATTGATTTTAATAGTGTCTGCAGGGACAATACTGTCCATTAATTCATTGGCTTTTTGCTTTTGACTAGCATCATTAGTAGCCTCAACCTCCAGCCATTGCTGAATAAACATGTGTGTATTAGTAAGATCTTTCTTTAAATTATTAAGCTGGAAAACAGACGGCTGACCAACTTTTAAGAATTGATCATTTGTATCAATACTCTTTTTTAAAGTAGATTCAGCATTTTTAAGAACGTAAAGTGTTATAACAAATACTGTTAAAAGTAAAACTAAAACGATTCCAAAGCCCAGACCTATTTTTTTACCTACTGTAAATCGCATAGTTATTTTTTTGAAAAAACTTTAAGCTAGTACCTGTTTTCAATGTCGGTACCGTTATTAATTTCGTCTTTTCCTTTTAGAACATTTAATTCATCAAGATATAAACTTGAAGATTCGTAATCGTGAAGACTAATATATACGGCAGCTAAAGCTGTTAAATTATTTTCAACAGTTGGTTGCAATAGATAAGCTCTTTTTAAATATGGCAATGCTTTAACAAAATATTTAACTGCTTTTTCTTGACTAGAAATTAAAGATTCAAAACTAATTTCATCATCCATATTTTCAATGTATGAAACACCAAGATTATGATATGTTATTCCAAGATTATAGTTTGCACTATAATTCATACTATCAATCTTTAAAGATTCTAAATAATATTTAAAAGATTCATCAAGAAAGCTTGAATTAAGCTTTGTGTTATTATCGTAAATAGAGAATAAAATATGTGCCAAAGAATTATTGTATTCTAATTCTTTTTGAGTGAAATTAAAATCTGGTTTGGCGACTTTATAAACCTGCTTGTATTTTTTATAACAAATAATTGCTTTTTTGTAATTTATGGTATCCATAAATCTTGCAGCATCATTGTTGTATGTAGACCCAAGAAAGGCTAATGCTTTTCTATTTGCATTTTGTAATTCGAAAGTGGCTGTATCTAATTCAAGTGATTTTAAAAATGCTTCTATCGATTCCATTCTGTTTTTTGAATCATCGCCTTCATATTGTGTTTTTTGAAACAGCTGCTTTTCAATAAACCCTTTAACATGCCATGTATATGCACTCGCTCTTTTCTCCTTACAAATAATTAAAGCACTATCAATATAGTTTTTAGCAGAAATATAGTCTTGAGATTGGTAAGCATCAAGTGCTTTAGATTCGTACAAACAAAACTGTTGTCCCATTACTGGAATAGCGAGTAATAAACTCAAAAAATATGATATGTGATGTGCTATTTTCATATTACATTAACAGCCAACTTACTCAAAAGTTCGCTAAAAGTCAAATTTGCTTTTGTTGCATTGGTTTTATTTATCTCAAAAGCCAACCTTTTATCTTTCACTATAAAGTTAATAATTGCACCTGAAGAAAGCAAACCAACTTTGTTTCCAATAATTAAAGTGTTTCTACTGTTTTTTTTAGCAATTGCGCTAACTTGAGAGCTTTTATTCTCCGCTACATATAGAAAATGACATTCGTCATTTATTTCTGTATTTGAAATGTAACGAATAACTTTAAGCTTATGACTTCCAATAAACTTTCCGGCACATGCGTTTGACAATTGCTGAAAAACATTTTCATCCCCATAAACACCAACAACTAAATCTCCTGAAAGCAAATCTTTTGGCCATTCAACATTTTTTAAAAACTGATAGATATATAACCCTTTTTGTCTAGCAACAGATTTTTTAGCATCAGATGTTTGCACAGTTTGCCCTGTTGCATTAAAAGACATTAAGGATAATAAAACTAATAGTTTTAAAACCGTAAGAACTTTTACTAAATTATTACTAAAAAGGTTACTCACTTTTGCTAAATATTTGTTCTAAAAAATTGGCTCAACTAAATTACAATAATTAAGGATTTTAACTATTTATATCTTATCCTAATGTAATTATTATGACTTTTTTGTGCTTGTTTGGTTTTAATGTTATTTACATTGTACTTTTTATAATATGCTTTTCTTCTTTCTTTTTTACTGAAAGATTTCTTGTCAACTCCAGTAGGTTTGTATTTGGTTTTTCCTCTAGACTTAAATGGATCATCAAAAATTCCAATGACTCCCTTTTCTTTAGGAACAGAAGAAAAAGGGTCTCTACCTTTTTTCAACTTTTTATTGCTTCTTTTTTGATTGGTAAAAAGGCCTTTCTTGTTGTTGGGTTTAATTCTTTTTCTTGAAGATTTTGAGGCAAAAGGGTCTCTGTATTGTCCATGAACCTCATTCATGCCAATAAATGATAAAAAGAAAAAACTTATTATTAAAATTCTAAACATAAAATAAAAAGAACTTGATTATAATAAATCAAATTAAATGCCAAACTTTATTTTTGAGCATCATTTGGCATTTGTTGAACCAACAACTCTAAATCTCTATCAAACATATATAAACCTCCTTTATCATTCCCAATCATTTTTAATTTGTCTAGGATTGTTCTAGCTAATGCTTCTTCTTCTAATTGCTCAGAAACATACCATTGCATGAAATTATGAGTTGTGTAATCTTTCTCAGATAAACATAAATCAACAACATTATTGATACTATCTGTAACATTTAATTCGTGCTCGAGTAGAGATTCAAATACGCTTTTAATTGAGTTAAAAGTTTCTGGTGGTTTTACTAGTGCCGGTATAATAGGTTTCCCCCCCCTTTCGTTAATGAATTTAACTAGCTTTAACATGTGTCCTCTTTCCTCTTCGCTGTGATGATAAAGAAATGTTGATGTGCCAGTTAACCCTTGGGACTCTGTCCACGAAGCCATAGACAAGTAGAATTGAGAGGAAGATGCCTCCAATTCAACCTGTTTATTTAGAGCTTTTTCAATTTTTGCTTTTAACATGTTTTTTATTTCAAAAATAGTTTTTTTTTTCTTCGACAATGTTAAAACTTAAGAATAAGAAATTTAGTATTAACAAAATGTAATTACCTTGTACCTGTAATTAAAAAAAATACTTACTTCTTTTTAAGCTTAAATGGACAGCAATCTCTTATTAGAAATAAAAAACCTGACAACCAAGTTTATACTAAATGGCAGTCAAAAAGATGTAGTGAAAAATGTGTCTTTTGAACTTTACAAGGGGAAAACAATTGGCCTAGTTGGGGAGTCAGGCTCAGGTAAATCCATTACAGCATTATCAGCAATGAAACTTTCTGATAGCCTCCCTAATGCAAGTTCGTCAGGGGAAATACTTTTTCATCGAAAATCAAATATTACAGACTTTAACTTGCTTTCTGAAAAAGAAATGCAATCTTTTAGGGGGAATGAAATTGCCATGGTTTTTCAAGAGCCTATGACCGCAATGAACCCAGTGATGAAATGTGGAAAACAGGTAGTTGAAGCTATATTACTTCATCAAAAAGATTTAACATCTCAAACCAAATTTCAACTATTCACTGAGTGGCTATTGTTATTGTTTTTAAACTTGACCTCTCCTTTTTTAAATGTTTTATCACTTAGAATGATTCCATTTTTCAGGGAAAAACATTTTTCAAAAAGAGAAAAAGAAGCTAAAACTAGAGCCATTCAGCTTTTTAAAAAAGTTAAACTTACAAGACCATATGATATTTTTTCTTCCTATCCTCACGAAATTTCTGGAGGACAAAAACAAAGAGTAATTATTGCCATGGCTCTTTCATGTAATCCATCTATTTTAATCGCTGATGAACCAACAACTTCTCTTGATGTTACAGTTCAAAAAGCAATTATTAATTTGCTTAAAGAGTTGCAACAAGAATATAGAATGGGAATAATATTTATTTCTCATGATTTAACACTAATCTCTGAATTTGCTGATGAAATTATAGTAATGTACAAAGGTGAAATAGTAGAAAAGGGCGAGGTAAGAAATATATATAACTCGCCTAAACATCCTTACACAATTGGTCTGCTTGCTTGTAAGCCGCCTATAGACATTAAGCTTAAAGAGCTTCCAACCAGGAAGCATTTCATAGGTGTAGATGAAGAAGGCTTTGTGGGAGATGTTGTTAAAAGTATTAAAGATGTGTTACAAGATTTAAAAATTGACTCATCAGAAGTAGACTTTAGAAACAGCATTATATATAGTCAAAATCCACTCATTGAAGTAAAAAACTTAAAAAAGTACTATCCGCTTAAAAACAAGCCAAATCATTTTATTAAAGCAGTAGATGACGTTTCTTTTAAAATATATCCAGGCGAAACATTGGGTTTAGTTGGGGAATCTGGATGTGGAAAAACAACTCTTGGTAAAACCTTATTAAAACTAATAGATTCTTCTAGTGGGGAAATAATTTTTAACGATAAGGATATTTCAAAATTTAGCGCAAAACAAATGAGGCCGCTAAGAAAGGATATACAAATTATTTTTCAAGATCCTTACAGTTCACTTAATCCAAAGATAAAAATTGGCAAAGCAATTACGGAGCCAATGAAAGTACATAACATATGTGAAAATGACTTTCAACGAAAACAGGAGGTTATTCAGCTTTTAAAAAAAGTGGGGATACCAAAAGATAGTTTTAATAAATATCCTCACGAATTTTCTGGAGGTCAACGACAAAGAATTTGCATAGCTCGAGCACTTGCATTGAGGCCAAAATTCATTCTTTGTGATGAATCAGTTTCAGCTCTTGATGTTTCTGTTCAGGCAGAAGTTCTTAACTTGTTAAATAAACTTAGAGAACAATTTGGATTAACTTACTTATTTATCTCTCATGATTTATCCGTAGTAAAGTACATGAGCGATCGAATAATAGTCATGAATGAAGGAAAAATCGTGGAACAAGGCTTAGCGGATGATATTTATTTCAACCCTAAAAAAGAGTATACTAAGAAGCTCATCAGCTCCATTCCTAAAGGAATTAGTTAATTGAATTTCCTTTTTCATTTATTAAATATCTTTTCTAATTATTATATTTGATTGCATCAATAATAAAATTCATGTTTCCAACTGTTTTTTTTAATACCCTTCTTAAGTCCTTTTCTTTTACTTTACTTTTTTTAATACCCTTTGTAATTAATTGTCAGTCTGAAGTTAAAGGGAAAATTACAGATGTTAAAACAGCTGAAGATTTAATAGGAGCAACAGTAAAAATAAAAGGTACTTCTAGTGGAGGAATTACAGACATAAATGGTGAATTTAAAATAATCACATCTCAAAAACCACCCTTTACACTTGAAATTTCTTATGTGGGCTATTCCAACAAAGAATTTATTGTGAATTCTTTTTCAGAAAAAATTAAAATTTCGCTTTCTAGTGTTGCGCAAGAGCTTGAAATGGTTGAAGTGGTAAGTAGAATAAGTGAAAAAACAAAAGAAGCACCTCTAACTGTGGAAACAATGACAATAAATGGTATTAAAGAAACTCCCGCTACCAATTTTTACGAAGGATTAAGTCATTTAAAAGGGGTAGATTTAACTTCTGCAAGTCTAGGGTTTAGAGTGGTGAATACAAGAGGGTTTAACAGCACTTCTCCTGTGAGATCACTGCAGATAATTGATGGTGTAGACAACGCTTCACCTGGCTTAAATTTTGCTTTGGGTAATTTTCTTGGAGCATCTGAATTAGATTTAATGAAAGTAGAGATTGTTTCTGGAGCAAGTTCTGCTTTTTATGGCCCAAACGCGTTTAATGGGGTTATAAGCATGAACACTAAAAGTCCCTTTTTGTTTCCAGGTTTTTCTGCTAGTGTAAAGCTTGGTGAAAGAGCACTAAACGAATATGCGGTTAGATATGCCCAAGTATTTAAAAATAAAGAGGGTAAGGATAAGTTTGCCTATAAGTTTAATTTTTTCTACATGAGTGCTGATGATTGGGTTGCAAATAATTCCAATGCGGTTGCTAATTTAGATACAGATGAAAATAATCCTGGAGGATACGATGCCATAAATCGTTATGGCGATGAAAATTTATCTCCTAATATTAACAACGCTACTGACCCTGGCGGAAGAATATCATCACCAGGATTAGGAAGGTGGCATAGAACAGGTTATTGGGAAGAAGATATTGTAGATTACGACACTAAAAATTTAAAAACAGCTCTTGCTCTTCACTACATGGTAAATGAAGACATAGAGCTAATTGCCTCTTCTAATTTTGGAACTGGAACAACCGTTTATCAAGGAGACAATCGTTTTAGCTTAAGAGATATTCTCTTTTTCCAAAACAGGATAGAGATTAAAAAAGAAGGCGACTTTTTTATTCGGGCCTATGCTACTCATGAAGATGCTGGTAATTCCTACGATGCTGTACTTACTTCATTTTTAATGCAAGATGCAGCTGCTGAAGATTGGAAATGGAACGATCGGTACAGGGAGTATTGGTCAAATAACATTGAAGACAGTGTAGAGGCGCTAGGTCCCAATATTCAATGGGACCCTCAGATTGGCGTTCCATTTGACTTTGAACCCATTGATTCTCTTCTTCTTGCTAATAATGATTTAATCGCAGGCTGGCATGATCAAGCCGAAAATTATGCCAATTCTTTTGATGGAGGCCAATCAGATTACATTGATTTCTTCGAGCCAGGAACTGCACGTTTTGACTCCATGCTGAATGTAATTACTTCTAAAGGCTCATTTTTAGAAGGTGGATCTAGAATAGTAGATAAATCTGCGCTATATCATTTTCATGCAGAAAAAAAGTTCAAACCCGATTTTGCTGAATTCACAATAGGGTTAAGTGGAAGAATATATCAACCTAAATCTGAAGGGTCTTTGTTTAGTGATACTAACGGGGTCGTTTTATTAAATAAAGAAGTAGGTGTTTATGGAGGAATAGAAAAAAAGTTTTTAAAGGATAAATTAATATTTAAATCAACTATTCGTTTAGATAAAAATCAAAACTTTAAGCTGCTTCCATCTCCAGCATTATCTTTTATTTATAAAGCAGATGAGAACAATACATTTAGATCAACTTTTACTTCAGCCATTAGAAATCCTACCCTACTTAACCAATACATGTACTATAATGTAGGAAGAGCAATCCTTATTGGAAATATTAACGGTTACGATTCTCTTGTAACCATAGAATCGCTAAGGAATTTTGCTTATTCACAAAAGCCAGATACACTTAATTATTTCAATTTAGAATCCATTCAACCAGAGAAAGTAAAATCAATAGAAATTGGATATAGAGGAACTATAAAAAACAAAATTTACATTGATGGTAGTTATTATTACAGCTGGTACAAAGACTTTATAGGTTATATAAATGGTGTAGACATGGAAGTTTCTGCCATTAATACACCTCTAGTTAGAAATGTGTATAGAATTGCAACTAATTCCAAGCAAAGAATTAGTACTCAAGGTTTTTCAATTGGAATTAATTATTATTTGGATAAATCTTTTGCTGTTAACGGTAATTACTCATGGAATCGATTAAATCAAAAAAGTGATGACCCCATAATACCGGCTTATAACACTCCGGAACACAAATTTAACATTGGTTTTAGCGGACAAAACATTGAAATTTCATCCCTAAAACTATCTGGTTTAGGTTTTAACATTAACTATAAATGGATTGAAGGCTTTATTTTTGAAGGTTCGCCTCAGTTTACTGGAGAAGTTCCTACCTACTCTCTATTAGATCTTCAAATAAATAAAAAAATGCCTAAGCTTAATTTAACCGCAAAGCTAGGGGCTTCAAATGCACTTAATAATAAAGTTTTACAGGTTTATGGTGGTCCTTATGTAGGTAGAATGCTTTATTTTTCACTTGTTTTCGACTGGGAAAACAACTAATTTATTCGTTTCACAGATATTATTTCCTTAAATTTGATTCAAACAAAAAAAATATTATGAAAAAACTATACTCTTACTTATTTATTAGCCTGCTTTTTATTGGCAGTAATTTTGCACAGACAAGGTACATTGACCAAGTCTTTTCTGCTGTTGACATAGATCAAAACGTACTCTATTCTACAAACATTTCTGTTTTAACTGGCGCTCCCGCTGCTCAAGGCCTTCCTATGGAGGTTTACACACCAACTGGAGATACGGAAACTAGCAGACCTCTAATTATTCACATGCACACGGGAACATTTTTACCAATTATGTATAACGGTAACCCAACTGGTATGCGACAAGATTTTGCTACTACTACAATTTGTGAAGACTATGCTAAAAGAGGATATGTTGTAGCTAATATAGAATACAGGTTAGGTTGGAATCCTACCTTGCCTACACAAACAGAAAGAGCTGCAAGTTTAATGATTGCTGTTTACAGAGCAATTCAAGATTGTAAAGCTGCTGTTCGTTACTTTAGAAAAGATTTTGAGACAAACGGAAATTCTTATGGGATTGATACTTCAAGAATAATCCTTTCTGGTCAGGGATCTGGAGGATGGATTGCATTAGGTTATGCCACTGTTAATAAGCTTGATGACATTCAATTACCTAAATTTTTAGACTTAACAGATCCTTTAAATCCAGTTCCGTTAGTAGATACTGCTGTTCTTGGCGATTGGGACGGTTATGGAGGGAATCCTGCTTTAAACATGGAAAACAATGTTGGTTACTCTAACGATGTTCACATGGTGTTAAGCATGGGAGGTGGTATGGGAGACCTTAGCTGGCTAGAAGCTGGTGATGTTCCAATGGCTGCTGTACATTGTCCTACAGATCCTACTGCTATTTACTCTACTGGAGATGTTTCTGTTCCTCAAATAGGTATTGTAACAACAGATATAAGTGGAAGCCATGATGTTATGGTTGCAGCTAATGCTTTTGGAAACAACGATGCAATTTCTGCAGGAGTGTATAACGATCCTTACACTACAGCCGCTCAAGCAGCGTCTCAAAGTTTAGTTGGATTTGTTGATCAGAGTGGAACAACTATTTCAAATGCAGTTGACCATGTATTCCCATACATGACTGGAAACCCATTTGAGAGCGCTCCATGGGATTTCTGGGACTCTACAACTTTAGTAAATGTAATTGCGCCAGCTGTAGGATTAACTGCTGCTGATGCTCAAGGAGTACATGCAAGTGGTTTAGCTACAAACCCAAACATGGGAATTGGAAAATGTTTTGCATACATAGATTCTACTTTAGGTTATTTCTGCCCTAGAATTGTAAATGCACTACTTCTTCCAGGTAATAATGTTGGTTTACAAGAAACTATATTAAATACAAAAGTTTCTATTTATCCTAACCCGGCTGGTAATAATTTAACAATTACTTCTGACAACAAAACAATTACTGGAATCGAAATTTACAGCACTACAGGTAAGTTAGTCTCAACAAAGAATGGATTAAATACATCTTTATTTCAATTTAATCAATTGAAGCTATCGACTGGAATGTATATTGTTAATGTTCACTTTAAAGAAGGAACAATTACAGAAAAATTAATTATCGAATAGATATATTTTCACATTTTAAAAAAGCCTCTTAATTGAGGCTTTTTTTTTGGCTACTTTTTGCAATTAAATCGCTTATTTTAAGTTTATATAGATATGGTTAAAAAAGTTTCTCAACTTATTATTCTATTTTGTTTTACATTCAAAATTGATGCTCAATTAATAAGCTGGGATAAAAAAGTAGATTTTGGAATTTTAAACAACAAATCTCAAAATTTTATAGACCTTCCTGTAACTAATAATTCTTTAGAAAATATATTTATATTCAGATTAGATGTAGATAGAAGGTTTAAAGTTCAGTTTAGTGATAAAACAATAAAACCAGACAGCACCGAATTTATTAGAATTGCTTTTGAGCCCAAACAAAAGGGGTATTTTAAAGTTAAAATTCCTGTTCATTTTTCTTGTTACAAAGGTCCAAAAACACTAGAATTATCTGGCTATGCTGAAGAAGTTTTAGCAATCAATAATCCATGTCCAAGTTTCAGAGAATTAAATTCATCTAGTAATTTAACAGTTGACTTTGATAGTGAAATTAAAGATGGAAACACCAATGAATCCATTTCAAATTATAGTGTAACATTAATAAAAGATGGCCTTCCTGTTGTTCAAAAAGTAAATCAAAAGAAGGGTTCTTTTAACAAAAAAATTCCATTAGGATTATATTATATTATTATTGAAAAAGAGGGTTATGAAACATTTGAAAAATTATACTACATAAATAGAAGAAACAATAACTTAACCATCCCTCTAATACCAATTAAGACTAACACTTTTATAGAAAATTCATTTAGTACAATTGCCGATTCATCTTCTACATCCGAAAAAACTACAAAGAAAACTAAACCTTTATTGATTGAATCCTCAAAAAATATTATTACAACGTCAAATACTAAGGAATTTAACGAAATAAATTATGAACCAAACAACATTGTTTTTCTATTAGACATTTCCACTTCAATGAAATACAATGGAAAATTAGAGCTGCTAAAATCTTCCATGCAAGAGCTTACAAAAATTTTAAGGCCAATAGATAAAGTAACAATAATAGGATACTCTAGCAGAGCAAGTGTCCTGTTAAACACCTTATCTGGAAATGAGAAAGACAGTATTACTCAAAAAATTATAGACTTGAAAGCAAAAGGATTAACCGCTGGAGGAAGAGGTTTAAAATTAGCCTACGAAAAAGCTAAAAATGAGTTCATAGAAAATGGAAATAATCAAATAATAATAGCTACTGATGGGGATTTTAACCAGGGGGATGAAAACATTAATAAGCTAGCTAAGAAAGTAAAAAAAACAGGTTTAATTATTTCTGTTATAGGGATAAAAGCCAAACAAATACCAAAAGAAAATATGAAAGCTATAGCTAAACTAGGGGGTGGAAATTACATTACAATAGACAGCTATGATGCTGCTTGCAAATCACTTGTAAACGAAATAAAAATAAACTCCTTTAAAGGGTTAAAGAAATAGAATTATATTTGCCATCATTTATTATTTACCTATGGAAATTTGGATTAAAGCTGCTCAACTATTTTTATCTCTCGCTATATTAGTCTCTCTACATGAATTGGGTCACTTTATACCAGCGAAACTCTTTAAAACACGAATTGAAAAATTTTATTTGTTTTTTAATCCGGGATTCTCTCTATTTAGATACAAAAGAATCAATGGGATAAAAAAATATTCTTGGTTTACCAAAGAATCTCCTAAAGAATGGAAAGAAGATGAAAGCACGACTGAATGGGGTATTGGATGGCTTCCTTTAGGAGGTTATGTTAAGATTGCGGGTATGATTGATGAAAGCATGGACAAGGAACAACTAGAAAAACCAGCTGAACCATGGGAATTTAGATCTAAACCGGCATGGCAACGATTAATTGTAATGATTGGTGGTGTTGTTGTAAATCTTCTTTTAGGATTTTTCATATACATTATGGTTCTTTTTGTTTGGGGGTCAGAATATTTACCTAATGAAAATGCTGTTTATGGCACACATTTGACAGACTCATCTATGTCTAATTATGGTTTATTTGAAGGTGATCAAATAATATCAGCAGATGGTGTGCTTTCTGAAAAATTTGGAGACATCAACCAAATGATTGTAATAGATGGTGCTAGAAATCTAAAAGTGTTAAGAAATAATGAAGAAAAACAAATAACTCTTCCTCAAGGAATTGTAGATACAATTCTTAGTAAGAAATTAAAAGGGATTGTTTCGGGGCCACGATACCCTAACGTTGTAAAAGAATTAATTGACACCCTGCCAGCAATTAAAGCTGGGCTTCAAGTTGGAGACAGCATAATTGAAATAAATGGTCTCCCTTGTTCATTTTTATTAGATTTTCAGAAAGAAATGCAAAATCATAAATCTCAAGAAATAAATTTAGGTTTTTATAGAAACAATGAGAAACTGAATCTATCTGTAATGGTAACAGAAAATGGTACAATTGGCTATTATCAAAAGAGTCCAGACGATTTATTGAGTTTTAAAACTCAAGAATATGGTCTTATGGAAGCCATTCCTGCTGGGATAAGTGAAGGGACAGAAACTCTTTCGAACTATGTTAAATCCATGAGTTTGTTATTTACTAAAGAAGGTGTAAAACAGATAGGTGGATTTGGTACTATTGGAGGTATTTTTCCTGGTACTTGGGATTGGAAAAGGTTTTGGTTGTTGACTGCTTTTTTGTCTATTATATTAGCTTTTATGAACATATTACCTATACCCGCTCTAGATGGTGGTCATGTAGTGTTTTTAATTTATGAAATGATTTCTGGTAAACCGCCAAGTGAAAATTTCTTAACCAAAGCTCAAGTAGTTGGAATGGTGTTACTATTAACACTTCTTGTATATGCCAATGGC
>Ga0315331_10000962_pt1 | contig 21188 bp, 34 predicted proteins | sample M160m34915metaG_FD_203456 | JGI IMG/M metagenome (GOLD analysis project Ga0315331, IMG submission 203456) | Ammonia-oxidizing marine archaeal communities from Monterey Bay, California, United States - M1 60m 34915 | ecosystem: Environmental > Aquatic > Marine > Intertidal zone | place: USA...
CTAAATAGTTCATCCATGTCATAAATTACGTGCCCGACTTCATGCGTCAAGTGAATAATTTTTTGAAGTGGTGTGGTCTCGTCTCCAATGTCTATTATGCCAAAGAGCTCCAACTCCTCGATTTCATCATCAGGAGTTGGAGTCCAATAGGATATGTTGCCATATATTTCTTCGACACTTACATCAAAAGAAGATTCTGCTAAGAAAATCATCTCACGAAATACTTCTTCAAGATGCTCCTTCTTTAAAGAATGCGACAAGTTCCGTGTATCCACCGATAAGTTTATCATCCATCTTACCCCCTTTAACTATTATAATTGGCACAGTGCTACAGTCATAAATAGCCTTGTAATAATTCAAAAGTTTGGGTGAATGATCAACAGAACAGTATTCAAACTGCTCATTTTTTTCAATGAGCAAATTTTTAGCTTTTATGCAGAAAGGACACTCTGTCCATCCAATGATTTTAAAATGTTTCATCAGTCTCTCAGTAGTTGTCTTTTATTCAGCTTGCGCCTCAACTCTTCTGGAGATCCGACGACAACAATTGAACGTGACAGCGAACCTTCCATAATGGTAATGCGACTGAACTGTGCATCTGGAGTAATCCCCATACTGTGTGCCTCATTTATCAAATTGTTGTTTGTTTCGCGACGAATAGTTGTGACTGCGTTTGGGCTCACATGAATCTCATCTAAGTGAACTCTTCCGCCTTCAGGCTTAAATATTTCTATTAATTTTACTAACATTGCTTCTCCTATAGTGCATTATTTGTCTGTCTTGAATCGCCCACTTTTGACCGTCAACCATTATAAATGAATAGCTGTTATCTCTAGGGTATTTCCCAACATAGAGTCCTATGTTGGGTTTGTCTATTGTCATAAAGATCTTAGGAGCGTTAGGTGTCGGTGATAGAATCGTCGATCCCTGAGGGATCCACAGCAGGTCGCCTGTTTGAAACATGTTCCCCTCCTTTTATGTGTGCTAGATATCCAACACTAATCATTTCCAAATCAGACAATCTCTGATCCATCAGTGCTATTGTTTTACGCATCTTCTCTATCAAAAATAGTGCACCTTGTAAATCTTCATCTACCATTGCGTTCTCGATTGCTTCTGATTGCCTTAAAACGCTTCTAGACTTTTCTGACACATATGTGTAGAGTTGGTCTACTTCTTCCGGGACTTCTAGGATGTCCGCCCCATAACTAATTTTTACTCTCACTTTTCCTCCGTGATTATAATATTTCCATAATTGCTTTAGACACAAGACCAATGAAACCAAGTCCAACAGTCCAGATTACTCTGGACATGTTTTCTTGCCATTGTTCAAGGTCTCGGACACGAGCATATAGACCCGTCTCAGGATTATAGATGGCTTCTTTAATTGACTTTACGTCATTGATCATCTCATCCTGCTTCGTATCCATGTGTTTAATGTTGACGGTAAGTTCCATCAAGGCTTGTTTAATTTCACCCATTTCATTTTCTCCCATGTCTCATTCCCTCCGTTGGCTACGACTTTATACTAAGTAGTCTCAAACTTTTACAATAGCATGAGACGTTGTAAGTAGTGTACCAGCAGCACTAGCGGCATTTTGCAAAGCGCACCTTGTAACTTTCTTTGGATCGATTACTCCCTGCTCAAAAGCGTTTGTCATCTTTCTACTTAAAAAGTCATAGCAAGAGTTATCATCTGCACTGATTATCTTTTCGACAATCAAGTCTTCTGACTCTCCAGCATTTCTTGCCATTGTTCTCAAAGGGGCCTCACAAGCCCTCAGGACTATTTTAGCTCCGAGTGCTTGCTCTTCATTGTCGGTGTCTACAGAAAGGCTTCTAGCTAGTCTCAGGAGCGCTACACCGCCGCCAACGATGATACCTTCTTCCTGTGCTGATCTGACTGCTTCCAAAGCATCATCAATGCGATGCTTCTTCTCAATCATCTCAACTTCAGTTGCAGCACCAACTCTAATGACAGCGATTCCAGAGGCAAGACGAGTAATTCTTTCCTGTAGCCTCTCACACTCTTGGAGATTTTCTGTTTGCTGGATCTCATTCTTGATTGCAGCAATTTGCGTATCAACCTTTTCCCAATCACCCTTGCCTCCAATGATGGTTGTCCACCCTTTTGTTACATTTAACGACTTTGCTTGACCGAAGTCATTTAGCTTTACTTCTCGCAAAGATAGACCTCCTTCTCTAGAGACGAACGTTGCACCAACTGATGCTGCTAAATCTTTCATGATGTTGCGGCGCTCTTCTCCATACCGTGGAGCACGAACAGCAGCAATCTTCATAGTCCCGCGAATAGAGTTCGCAATGAGCGCCGCAAGCGCTTGGCCTTCGACATCCGCGGCGACGATGAGTAAAGGTCTCGCGTCTCTCGCCGCGATTTCCAAAGTCGGCATAATTTGCTCGACGACTTCCAGTTTTTCATCTGTAATAAGAATAAGTGGGTTATCATAGTCTACCGTCCCGTTACGTTCATTGTTTATAAATTGGCTAGAAAGGTAGCCTGTGTCCATTCTAAAGCCTTCTATGAGGTCTAGAGTGGTGTTCATGCTTCGAGCCTCTTCGACGATGACAGAGCCATCCTTACCCGCTTTATCAACTGCTGTTGAAACAAGAGTTCCAATGGTGTGATCATTGTTTGCTGAAATCGTTGCGATGTGGGTGATGTCGGCGACGGTCTCAATTGGTCTAGCCAAACTATCCAATTCCTCAACGATAGTGTCAACCGCTTTGTTAATTCCTCGCTGAAGCTCAACAGGAGAGATTCCTGCTGTAAGATAGCGTTGTCCTTCAATCAAGATTGCTCTTGCGAGGACTGTTGATGTGGTTGTTCCGTCTCCGGCTGTGTCCACTGTTTGCTTTGCCGCTTGCTTGATAACTTGCGCTCCAAGGTTTTGAAACGGTGAGTCAAGTTCAATAAAGTCAGCAATTGTTACACCGTCCTTTGTGAGAACGGGTGTGCCTTGGTCTTTGTGGAATAGCGCCACGGTTCGCCCTCGAGGACCGAGAGTTGCCGCGACGTTATCCGCCAAGATGTTGACACCTTCAACAATCTCTTGATTGAGCGATGTTCCTTGTTTGTAATGTTTTTGCATTAAAGCCTCCATTTGGTTGTATATACAATATAACATCAAATGAGCGTGTTGTCAAGTACTTTACTAAAGTTTTTTTAATATTTTTTTCAGGTCTAGACCTGCACAGTCAATCTTGCCCTTGGTCAAATGATAGTGGTTGATGAATCCTTCGAACTTGCCGCTCGCCGCCTTCTTACTGACGGTCGTATTCATGTTCTTAGAGCGATCTAGTGGCGTCTTAAGTGGAATACCTGTCGCTGAGTTGATGGCCTTCATCAAGGCAGAGAGTGCAGCTTCCTGCTCAGGATAGAAGCCCATGAATGGCTTCAGTCTTTTGCCGTGAACAATTGCGTTGTCAATGATTGGTCTTTCGCCAAGTCCCTGCTTTACATACCAGTCTTGATGTTTTGGATAATAAGCATTCGAAATCTCAACGCCAACTGAGTTGTTGTTCCATGTTCTGGAGCCTGCGTGATATGCAACGTCGTTAACATCCATCGTTTGATAGATAGTGCCGTCGTTATCAATCAGGAAGTGAACAGACAGCCCACGGTTCTGAAGGACGTTAAAACAAGACTTTGAGGAGAGACACACGTCCCAATGACAAACAAAGAAGTTTGGATCTCGCTTCTCGAACAGTCGTCTGAAACCTTTGCGCTGTTTAAAGCCATCGGCTTCAAACCATAGCTTCACCTTTGGCCATTCGATGTCAAAATACTCTGCATTGTAAACAATGAAGGAGTCATTGTTGCTTTTGGTGTTTGGCTTGAAGGTGTGAATCCTTTCCTGTCTATCAGTATAGATTCTCCGGTAAGTTCCGGGACCACAAAGTCCATCGGCCGTTAAGCCTTTGGACTTCTGGTATTTCTCAATAGCCTCATTAAGGTCGTCATTAAATCTGGTGCAACCGAACCAGGAAGGCTCCCAACCCAATTTATGGGCTGAGGCTTCATTGTAGAAATACTTATCCATGTTACTACTCCAAAATTTCGTCAGCAAGTCCTTTTTCGATTGCTTCTTCCGCAGTCAAATAGACGTTTACTTTACGATTAATTAGTGTTTGGATCTGTCTTTTGGTCATATTTGTTTCATGACTCATTGCTTGAATGTAAGAATCTTGAAGGCCGACGGTTTGCTCCAACTCGTTCTGAAGGTTGAAGATATCTCCAACTTGACCTGCATTGACGGCGTGGATCATAACACGACAGTGCTTTCCAATCTTGCGCTTACCTTTCGTTCCCGATGCTAGCATCAAGGTTCCAGCAGACATTACTTTTCCAAGCCCGATGGTTTCAATGTCGCAAAACTTCTTACAGAAGTTAATAACATCATAGATACCAAACATTTCATCAGCAGATCCGCCATAAGTAGAGACGTACAACTTGATTGGTTCTGCTCTTTCTGCATCAGGATCTTTTGTTTGAGATAGGACCAAAAGCGCTGATACTAAATCTGCAGCTCTGTCTTCTGTTACTTCTCCGACAAACATGATTGACCGAGCCTCGGGTGATTTTGCTCCACCGACTCCTCCACCAAGAAGATCCATGAGTGTCATCTGTTGCTCATCTTCTTCTTCACTCTCCTCTTCTTCGGGAGCTCGAGTCTCTTCAACCGACTCTTCTTCCGTGATCTCTTCCTCTTTGACCTTCTTTTTGGTCTTTTTTGTTTTCTTAGTTAGATTTCGCATATTTGCTCCTATAATATTTTGTGATGTAAAGCTCCAATTGCTTGAAGTTTTTATATTTTATAATGTTGGTGTGTGCCATTGGGATGTGTTTTGTTACTTCTTTAATTTTGTTGTTCGCAAATGATTCAAACTCACTCCTCTGAAGTTTTCGCAGATTGTCTGCATCTAATCCTTCGACCTTGTTCGCAATGATTGTATACTCGAGTTGTTGAATGCTGATCTCATAGGCAGTCATGAATAGTAGAGCGTGTGTGAGCATTGCGTCTTCAAGGATCTCAGAAGATCGGATTGTTGACGATAGGATCGTCGCAAGATAAGTTGCTATGGATCCTATCATGAAAGATAGAATAAAATTTAACATTAACGCTCCTCCATTAAAAAAAGAGAGGACAAAGCCTCTCTTTAATTATAACATGAAATCAAATGATTGTCAAGTGATTTATTTAATTTACTTACGGCGCCCCAAAGCTTTATTCAACTTTGCTTCGTGCAACTTAGCTGTCTTCAATCGCTTAGCAACACGCTTAGCAACTTCGTTTACAACTTCGCTTCTAGAAGGTGTGTAGTTGATTCCACGTAATGCTTCCATTATAGCGTCAGCATCAACATCTGGTCCTACCTCTTCTCCGCCCATTTCATCAGCAGGCATGTCGCCCATGTCTTCCACATCATCCATGTCGCTTTCTTCTTCACCACCGCCTTCAGCGGCACTTGCAAGAGTTTGCAATGCAGGTAAGGCTGCAGCAATTGCTTGGAGTTCATCTTGAGTCAACTCAAGTTCTTCTCCACCGTCCATTGCGGCATCATCCATTCCCATGTCATCAGCAGGTGCTATATCGGCTTCTGCCTCTGCTCCTACTTCCTCTTCTCCCACTTCCTCTTCTTCCTCTTGCATGTTATACATTTCATTGATTGGACTCATGTTCGCAAGTTTTTGGAAACGACGAACAACTGCCTCTTTTAAAATTTTCTTAGCCATAGCTTTATCTCCTTAAGAATAAAAAACGTTTTCCCATTAAATAGGTGGGTAACCTACAAAAAGACATCCTAAAACCTAAATTTCAGGATGATCTTCTTCAATTATATCAAAAATGTCTTGGATGTCATCTCCGCTCAGCCCTAACTGGGTCAAAAGTTCATCTGAAACTTCTCTATCTTTTTTAGCGTCCTTAATCGATTTCTTCGAGTGTTTATCGCTATGTTCTTTGTAGAAGTCTATGAATTGATCCATGATGGGGTTCCCAGATAACATCCCGTCAGCACAAACTCGGACAAACTCTGACATACTCATTCGATGAAAGTCTAGTTTGACTTTTAAGTCCATGTGTTGTTTTTCATCCATGTAGATGTAAATTCGTTTAACCGAGTTTTTCTTGTCAGACATTTCTTATCTCCCTGTGCTTCCATAACCTTTCGAGCCACGGTCTGTTTCTGTTAGTTCCTCTACGAGTTCAAAATCAATCTTAGGGTAGGGCAAGATAATTAGTTGCCCGACTCGATCTCCGATCTCATACTCTTTTGCATAAGGGGACAGAGTGAACTTCATCATTATTTCTCCACGATAACCACTGTCAATAACTCCAACGCAGTTAGTGAGAGATTGTCCAGTTTTATAAACTGAGGATCTTGGAAACAATAGGCCAACATGCCATCGAGGAATCTCAACGGCAAGGCCTATTTTATAGGTCAGAGTTGTTTCATCTGCTATAATGTCAACAGCAGTTAAGTCAAGTCCAGCATCGCCGAGCTTTGCATACTTTGGAATGACAGCATCGGGATGTAATTTCTTAATCTTTACTTTCACTATCGTCTCCAGATGGCTCTTGATTAGTTTCTGTTTCTTCCTTTGCGCCTTCTTGAAGCATCTTGACGAGGGAATCAAACTTTACAAAAGATGTCTGCAAGGCATTCATGGAAGTCTGCATTTGTTCTTTTGACATTTCCTCATAGTCTTCTCGCTCGAATGATTCTAGGTAAGCATTAAAGCATTGGCTGATTGCATATGCTGCAATGGCAAGATCTGCATTGGTTAACAATGGTGTCTCTGTATTTTGTTCATTTGTCACTTCCATTTTAAACTCCTTGTGTTAGTGATAGTGGTGAGGCTCGTTGAATGTAGTCAACGGCTGCCTCTATTGATGTGAATTTAGTTGAAATGGGTCTACCATCGCACCAAACTACTACATATTTATAGGCGTTACCCCAATATTCTACATGTCCGATGGTGTTTGCATTTATTGCTACTTGGTCTCCATCTTTATTTTCTATGCTAATAAATCTCACAATTTCCTCTCTAAAAATTTTATCGCCTCTTCGGCTTCTGTGATAATTTTAGTCAATTGGATTATTTCATTGACCAGGTCGGGATGCTCTCCGACACCTACGGAACCTGCAAGGTAGACTTCCAAGTTTGCTTCTGCACGGGCCTTCACGGCTTTGAAATGTAACAATGCCGCTCCAAGCAAAGAGTCGCCAATCATTGGCCGACTCCTTTTGTTTTAAGTGCTTGCACCATGTCAATTAGTTGTGACATATCCGTGTCGTCTTTTGCAAGACGGTAAGCCTTTACTGCTAACGAGATCTCTCCCTTTGTAAGCCACCCGTTCTCAACATAGTTTGCTTTCAGGTCACGCTTCTGTTCTTTGTAAGGCTCCATTTCTTCCTCTAGAACACGTATGCTATCAATATAGTCAGCCATGTGCTCTTCGGTTGTTTTAGCATCATCTGCTTTGGCTACCACTGCCATTGGTGTTACTTGGTTAATACCAGTTACGAATTCAAAACCGCTCATAATTTCTCCGTTGTTGTTTTGTTTATATAATAATATAACATGTTTGAACATGTCTGTCAAGTATATTTCAATACTTTATTGCATCTATTACAACCTCTATCGGTTCTCTGCAATATTGATCCCAAATCCACTGCCTTAAAGACTCGAGTGGAATGAAGGTGAAGAGTAAGGCTTGTCTTCCTTGTTCATATTCTAGCACCATGTCTTTTATATCTTCATGGAAAAAAGAAACATAAGACGTAGAATCACATTCTTTCGTCCAAAAAATTGTTACATCCATTTGTTCTGGCATAGTTCACCCTAATAGCTTCCAGTTTCTTGAAAGCCCTCCGCGAGTTGAGAATCCCCATGTTTCATTATATTGAGGCCACTCGAGAACATAAAGCCTGTGTGGATAAATGAAGTCCGACTTTGGATTCACTCCCCAACAATTGATGCGCTGTGTTTCCATGCTTGAGTCGATGACTGTAACTTGATAGTAGGGCTTGCCTGTCTTGGTCTTCTTGAGATTTACCTCTGTTGGGATGCACCAGCCTTTCCCAAGTTCTCTATCGTATTCCGAAAGAGGCATGATGCCTTGCATCTCAAAGAAGTCATAAGCCTTGACTGGAACAACCATGTTGATTGGATAGATCCCCGTAAGAGCCTGTAGGTGATTGATTTGTTCACCTTTGCTGAAGTTGCCTTCTTTCCTATACTTCTCAATGTTCTCTCCAAGCTTCTTCTTGTTCTTTGGCTTATCCACAACAACTGCTGACCAGAAGTGCTTGCTACCGAAGAAGCGTTCATCCATCAAGGATTCCATCGCTCCGGCTCGACACATGGCGTCTAACGACTTTTTATTCACTTTCCGTGCAACCACACCCTTGTCGAACAAAAGGTCCTCCACGGACGAAAATGGGCGCTTATGGATGATTTCATCAATGGCCGCATCTCCCAATCCTTTGATTGTTGTAAGAGGTGGAACAAGTTTGTTATCCACAATTTCCCAACGCTTCTTTGAAGTGTTGATGTCTAGAGTGTCAACATTGTAACCAAAAGACCGAGCAATGTTGATTGCTGCCTCTTTACGCTTCTCTGGTTCGTGATCCAAGAATGAAGAGACCCACTGGTCTTGATAGTAAGTCTGAAGCCAAGCGCATTGGTAAGAGATGATAGAGTAAGGAATGGCGTGGTTCTTTGAGAAACCGTAACCAGAAAAGTATTCCATCTTATCCCACAAAGACTTTGCTTGAGTAAAGGACATCCCTTTCTTCTCACAACCTTTGACGAAGCGTTCGTAAAGATCTTTCTTCTTCTTCATCTTGGTCTCAGACAAACCTTTCTTGGTTAACAACTTACGCAACACATTTGCATCCGTCATTGTATTCTTGTCTCCAAGAACATTTACCAAGTTCATGATGTCCTCTTGGAACACAATCAAGCCAAAGGTCTTACCAAGCACCTGCTCGATGAGAGGGTGGTCATATTCTGGCTCTTCAATGCCTTCTTTTGCTTTGACATACATCTTATCAACACCTGCTGATAATGGGCCGGGACGATAGATGGCACTTACGGTTGCAATCTCCTCGATAGAAGACACCTTAGCATTCGTTCCAAGTCGCTGCATTCCACCATTCATAAATTGAAAGATGCCTGCATAGTTAGACTTGTGGAACACTCCCTTGTAGACCTCTTGGTCTGTCATATCCAACACTGATGGGTGGAGATTCTTGTAGTACCAAGCTTTGATATCCTCAAAAGTTGGCTCTCTAGTTCCTTCGCTAATCAAGATGCGTTCAATTGTGTCCTCGAAGGTTTTAAGAGTCTCAAGACCAAGGATGTCGAACTTGATGAACCCCAATGGCTCAAGATGTCGAACGTTCTGCCCTTCGGCCCAAGGAGTCTGTCTGACGCCTTTTGATGTAATCAAAGGCATCTTACTTGGAAGATAGTCTCCGATGATAGCACCAGCTGCATGGCGACCGATAGAGCGTGGAGAACCAACAAGCCCAAGAACTTGAGATTGAATATGAGGATATTTGCGGAAAAAATTCTGGAGGGTTTCCGAATAGTCGCAAACTTCTTGAAACGTAGGAGTGTAAACACCTGCACGGATGCCGTGCTTCTTCTTCGCAATCGGAGTTGCCTCTGCGAACATTGCTTTGGTTACCACATTTACTTCTGTGAACGGAACATTCTCACGCTTTGAGATGTCTTTGATCAACGAAGACAACTGCATAGTGTTGTAGTTCGAGATGAAAGCAACAGAGTCCTCTCCCCATTCCTCAACCATCTTATCTTTGATGAGAGAGTTGTCCGAGAAGTCAATGTCGATGTCCGGAAATCCAGTTGAGCCACGAGTAAGGAAGCGTTCGAAAGGAAGGTTCCACTGCATTGGATCAATCTGTGTAATCTTCAGTAGGAAAGCAAGTAACGAGCCAGCCGCACTACCGCGAGCAGGGCCAACAAAAGTATAATTCCATGAGAAATCAGTAATTGCTTTGGTCGCCAAGAAGTATTCGCTAAACTTTTGAGATGAGATAACATCTAATTCCTCTGCTAATCTTTTTCTGTAGTGTCTTTTCTTTGTTTTGTCAGAGCCTCGTAAGTACAAAGCCAAAGCTTTCTCAGCGAGATCAGCGAGAGCTTCATCAGCACTCTGGTCGCTTGGTACCATAAAAGAAGGAAGCTGGATAGAAGTATCAGGAAGAAAATCTTCAATCTGTTCAAAAGCGATGGTGGCTGTGTTGGTGATAGATTCCATAACCAAATCATCGTCATAGTCAAAGTTACTATCATCAGCGTATCTCTTATACGAGTCCCACATTTCGTGAGCGTTCTTTGGATATAGTTCATATCCGATCTCCTCTACTGAGTCTGGGATGTCTGCATCCATCCACGCAGGCATCTTGCCTAGCCAACCGAGACGCTTGTAGACTTCTCTATCTCTCCACGCTTCTGGGCTTGGATAGTGAGAGTCACAAGTAGAAATGAGTTTGATATCAAGCTGCTGTGCTACTTTAATTAGGCATTTGTTTAATAGATGCTGCTCTGGGATGTTATTCCACTGCAATTCAGCATAGAATCTGTCTCCGAATGTGTCGCGGAACTTTGTGAGATTGCCCAGCATGTCTTCCACAATAGCATCCTCGCCTTCCTCTTGGAACTTCCACATAGAACCAGCGGCGATGCCACCAAGGCATGCTGTGGCTACAATGACACCCTCTTGATGCTTCTTCAGAAGCTCCCAATCGATGCGTGGCTTACGATAGAAGTAATCTCCACTGTATGACTTGGAGATCATCTCGTAGATATTCTCGAGACCTTTCTGGTTTTGCGCTAGGAGAACGATGTGTCGTTTACGACCTAATGCTCGCTTGTCGTTACGCTGTTCATCTTCGACAACCATGGCAGAGTCTCCACTCTCGATCTCTTTTGCTCGTTTCTTATCTTGAGCAATTTCGTCTCTAAGAGACTTCCACTCATCCAATGAGTCAATGTAGTAAGCCTCTACTCCAAAGATTGGCTTGAAGTCTTTGCCTTCTGCTTTCATTTCTTTCGCGCGTAATAATTGATATGATAGACCGTTCATGCTACCGTGGTCTGTAAGCGCAAGTGCTTTTGAGCCATTGTCATGTGCAAAGTTCATGTGCTCTTGTGGGAAGCCAAACCCATCGAAAAGGCTGAAGCACGAGTGACCGTGCAAGTTTACAAATTGTTCTTTCTTTAATTCCATATTGTCCTCCAAGACTTGTGTGATGTTAGTAATGTAACACGGCATGCTTTCTTTGTCAAGTAAAAAGCTAAACTTTTTCTAGATCTTCTTCATCTACCCAATAGACTTGGGAAGCCATGAAGTCGTAAACACGGCAGATGTAGTAGCTTTCTCTGTTTGATAATTTTCTTTCTTCACGGTCTGTTATGATACAGAGGCTTTCATCAAGCCACTTGCATCTTACTAGATCGCCAACCGTCATTTGCTAAAGTGTTCAAGGTAGAACTCCATCATTCTCTCCTCCTTGTCCCAAGGCATCCACCTAACCACAACCAAGTCTTCTTTCGAACCATCATAGGAATCGAACATGTCTCTCTCGACAGAAACGACTATGCCTATTTTCTTGTTGGGGTTGTATCTTGTTTTGGCAATGCCTTTCACCTTAAACCTCACAAGATCTCCGACATCAAACATCATCCACTTGAATGGTTTTCCAGCCGAACTTTCCGGAGAGGATTTCCCACTCGAATGGGCTGACTATCATAACGTCTTTGTCGAACTTGTCCTCGAGGAAATCCTCTCTCTCTCGCGCTTCACAGAGCGATGGGGCTCGTGGCACGTAGAGAATTTCTCCGTAAGGAATGTAGACATAGGTAGTCTTTACCGGTGTTAGATCTTGTGTCTCCATTCCGTCACAGTCGCACGGGTCGCATTCGCATGCTTCGCAGTAATCATTCATAATTGTCTCCTATTTCATAAATGCTTGAATTAATAATAGTGCTGCACACAGTAAGAATGATATGCCATTCTTCGCCGTTAACATCTCCTCCCCAAGGAAGTACCAAGTAAGAGGTATAAAGACTAAATAGCCAATTCCAAAGGTCATGAACCTGATGGACCACAAAGCTTCGACTTCTTCATACATAAATTTTGTTCCAAAGGCAAAACATAGTGTGGTCAACGGTGCGGAGCATGATGCGATGAGCATCGCTCTTGTTGCGTTATCCTCTACTATGATGCCTGAGTTGCTCTGGAACCAAGCAAGTGTCTGTCCAATGACGAACAGAAGTATTCCGTAGTATAATTTCATTCTTCCTCCTTGAGTGGTGGGATCGATGAGTTGTAGAAGTCATCCATGATCTCATCGGCTTGCTTCTGATAAACTCCCGCCATCTCCATGTCTCCCGCTCTTTGAGCCTCGAATGACTTTTGCAAGAGATCTTTCGCTTTTTGCCTCTGCTTTTCTTCTTTCGACTTGATGCCGAGTAATTTTTTTAACCAGTTCATTTGTCCTCCATTTTTATTTTTTTCCATCGTTCTATGAGTCTTTTAACTGACTTGTGCGACCATGTCCCACGTCCAGAAAGTGTTTTGAGTTCCATTGAGTTGAATAGTTGAGCAATGGCATTCATTGACTGCCCCTGTTCAATGAGTATTGCAACCATTGAACCCAGAGATGCAGCCTTCTCATTGGCTTTATTTGTTCTCTCTGCACGTGCCTTATCAAGCCCTACACCCTTTGTATTGCCCCAATAACCCTTTTGTGCTATTTTCTTTTTGATTCCTTCGCTTACTAGGCGAGAATGATCGAGTCCTTTTGAGTCCCTACCATGGGACTTGCAGTGACATGAATAGCACAAAGTAATCGTTTTAGTATTCTCTCCGCCTTTTGACCTAGGTATTATATGGTGCTCTTGAAGATCTTCTTTGGTACCGCAAACATAACATTCTTTCATTTGTTCTCCGTTATTTCGCGGCCATGCAAAATGAGCCAGCCATTAGCTCACGCATCTTGAATAGACCAATTTCTTTGTGCTTACACTCGAGCATGATGTCCATGCGGTGACCGAATGTGTCGATTGGCGTCCAATAGCTGTCGCTGTGCGCTTGTGGACGGATCTTAGGGTTATCATGCTCTACTGCTCGTGACTGGCTGTAGTGAACGACAGGGACAACGTCACCCCATGTCTTGAGTGCGAGTTCGACTGCTTCCTGTTGAGACAAGCCACCAGTGCACATTGTGTGGTGATGATAGTCGTGAACGATAGGGATGCCGATAACACTGAAGATACCGTCGTAGAGTTCTTTGGTTGAGTAGAGACTTTCTTTGTCGTCGTTCTCCACGGTCAAGCGTGACTTCACAGCGTCGGATAAGCGTGCGAAGTTCTTGCAGAAATCCGCCATGGCTTTGGGCTTGTCGTTGTAAGCCGCGCCGACATGAATGTTGATCTTCGCCCAAGGAGAGCGAGGTTGACACAAAAGGTCCATCATCTTACCATTGACCTCGAGGTCTTTGATAGTGTTTTGCACAACCTGCTCATTTGGAGAACAAAGTTTGTTGAAGGGGCCGGGGTGGCATGTGAGACGAATGTCGTGCTCGTTAGCAAATAGGCCGGCTTCGTAAAGGGCTTCCTCAATTGCGTCGAAGTCTTTGAGGTCTTCCATGTCATACTCGGAAGCCCATGGGAAAATTTCTGAAGACATGCGAAAGAAGTGAATGTCGTGCTTAGCGTTCCACTGAAGGATGGTAAGTAGGTCTGTAACGTTCTGTAAGATGATCTCGGATACATAGTCGAGACCTTTCTCTTGGAATGTCTTCTTTCGCATTGTGCGATTGGTCGATACCTTCACCTTTAGTGATGAAAGTTCGCTGTTGATACAGGCATAGCCTAAGTTGTAGTTGTTTGTCATGTGTCCTCCATGATTGTTATATTAATAATGTAACACACCCAAGACATTTTGTCAAGGGCATGGAGAAACTTTTTTATTATTCTTGTTCTTTCTCAATAACAATAATCCATTCAGACAACTTCTTCTTTTTGGCATTCTCGGCCTCATCGCCACCGGCGCCGATGCGAGACATCACGTGGCGGTTGTGCTCCTTCTCATGCCATACAACTGACTTATATTCGTTGCACAACGCTTCCATATCCGTCTTCTTAATAATGCCCTCATCAGAATAAGAAAAAACACAGTACTTAACCGGCAGCCTATCAATGAGTTGCTTGGTTGCCTTAAGTGCTGACTTTTTTGAATACCATGGAGACTTCATCTTCTCGTCACGATCATCGCCAGACTTGACCCTATCGACTCTTCGGTTGGTCTTTAGAGATACCTTAGGCTTGTCCCATGCCGTAATGCTATCCCATATGTGATAATATGTTGAATAATCTGCAGGAGTATATGGAGGATCTAAATATGCTACCGATGCTTTATCATACTTTATCTCCAAAGCGTTGCCGGTGATATGGTTTCCTGTAACACCTTTGACCGATGGTATCAGTGATACCTTTAAGTCTGTGTCGACTCTTTTCGAAGCCCAGTGTTTTAAATACGCCTGTTGTAAGCCCACTGTGTTATCTATCTTATCTAGTGAAAAGATGAGGGACGTAACAAGACACATCTTATCTTTTCGTGATATATCTAAAGTCTCGATATAATCACGCATGGCATCGGCTTTTTTGCCATTTTTTGGTTTCCAAACCCTCACAAGCCCGCCGGACTCGGTTGTTACATCGCAATAGTTCTCAGTCAACCAGCCAGTGGCTCCTGTTAACTTATTCATTTCATCGATATACTTTTGAAGATGAGAGTTGTCTGACAACTCTATAAAGTTTGAAGAGTAGGCCTCAGAAGCCCATGCTAGGTCAGATGTGGTCACACCCCAACCGTGAGACTTAAATGCTTGTGCTACCCTTGTAGTTCCTGTAAATACATCTATCATTGTCTTATCGTCTACTGGTAAGTCACCAATTACCTTTAATAAGGTTGGGATGATCTTGTTCTTTGAACCTAGGTATCGTACGCCCTTTGTTTCTGTTTTTGTTTGTTTTGTTGTCATGTGTTCTCCTATTTTTTTAGTTTAATGTCAACGTATCCATCACCCAATGCTTGAGTACCTTTGCCTCGATGCAGTACGGGTGTGAATGTTAAATGTTTTTTAATAAATTCTTCTGCTGAAAAGTCAGCAATATTGAGAAAAGAAATGTCATCATTGTCTTCTGATGGTTTTACAACAATTAGGTTGTCGAACACATCTATTTGTTTGTACTTTTTCAATATGATGGTTCCTAAATGTTGTCTGCATTTGATATCATCACGTAAGGAGTGAACCTCTGAAATGAGAGCGTCAGACAAATGTGGATAGACAGCGTTGCAATACTCTCTGAATAGTGATAACTCACCATTCCAAAATTGGCCTAAGCCCCTCTGTTTTTCTCCATAAATTCTCCTAAAAACTTTGTTCGATGGTCGGAAACTAGAATCCTCGTGTGCCTTTAGGCTTGCTGCATGCACAACTGATTTTATCTCCAAGTGCTTTCCTTCTAGAATGAAGTCTCCAATTTTACCTGCTTGTTCGATATCATCAAAGAACATTGCTAAAAGTGCTTCTCCTGCTCCATAGTTTTTTTGTTTTACACCATACATGTTGGCACAAAAGAAGGGAAACAGTTTATTCTTTTGAATAGATGGAAAGTTGTCCGCAAAAAAACTATCGGTTCGGAAATTCTTTTCTAATTTGGGCGATGGTATTGGTGATGACAAGAATGTCATAAGTGCATGCAACTCTGTCATGAGGTTGTGTGTGTAAGAGTAGCCTATGAGCGAGTACCTTAGAAAGTCTGCTATAGGTTGTCTTAGTTGTTTTGGGAACTTGTGTTCGTTCTTCTCTATTGTCTTCTGAATAAGCTTGTTTATTGTCATACATCCTCCTTTTGGGTATATTACAATATAACCTATTGAGGATCACTTGTCAAGCATTTCTTCTAACTTTTTTAAAAACTCTTGTTGTTGCCTGTAGAGCAAGTACCAATAGCAGCTGAAAGCAACGGATGGGATCACTATCCCGAAGAACATTGCCTTCCAGAATATCATTCTAAACCAAAGATCGACAATCACTTCTGACTCTTTGCGCCTTTACACTTCCACTTCTTTCGTGACAAAGCGTTTGCGCAGGGTGGGTTCTTACACTTCTTGATCTTGGCAGATCTCGCACAATAAGCATCGCCCTTCTTTGTTCCGGGCCGGATTCTATCTCCGCCACCTTTGGCTGAGCCTTTCTGTCCGAATGAACGGCACTTTCCATCGACTCGCTTTGCGAAGCGTTTGCCTTTGGATGGCTTGCAGGGTTTCTTAGCGGCCTCTTCAAGCTCCTTATCTTTGCAGAGTTTTTCAGCATCTGGTTGACTTATTCCTGGTGGCCTATGCGATGGTGCCTTTTTCCAAACGCAAGGGTCAGTTACCTCTTTTTCTTCGAATTCATTTAGGACGGCCTCTAGTTCCTCTTGAATGATGTTGCGCAATTGTTCGTTTGTGATATTCATTTCTTCTTACCTTTCTTTGCTTTTTTGCCCCAAGATTTTCCTTTACCCTTTTCTTTACAGGCACCTGGAGTTGGACGGCATGATGGATATTTCTTTCTCTTTTCTCCGTCGGACCTTCCACAAGATTTATAGCCACCGCTACCATCTGGGGAATTACAATCGACCCAGCCTTTCTTCTTGCCCTTAGCTCCTTTCCGGCCAAACCAGTCGTGGAGCGATGATTCTTTGCTTGATTCGGTTCCAGCTTTCTTTTTGGCTTTGCTTTTCTTCTTCTTTTTCTTCTTTTCGATTAACTCTTCAGATTCATCTAGTGATTCGTTCTTAGAATTGCCCCAGTTCGCTGCTCCAACCTTTCGGCACTTCACAAGAGCGCCCGAAGCATAAGCGGATGGCCAGACATCATAGCGAGACTTGACTTTGTTATAACAAGCATCCTTCTTCTTGGCTTTCTTTTTCTTCTTGCTCTTCTTTTTCTTAGCGGCTTTGGTTTTCTTACCTTTCTTCTCATCTAGAACAGCAGCAAGCTCTTCTTTGATGATTTGGTGGAGATCTTCACTGGTTATTTGCATAATCGACCCTCGTTCGCTATAAATAGTTCACGATTGGCCTTTTAGATCTTGTAAATTTAATTTACTACTCTTTTATCCAACCATATTTAGATTTCAAATAAACCTCAATCACGTTGTCTCGGCAATCCTGACTGTCTGCACATTGAGATAGAAACCATGAGAATGTTCTCTTTTTTCCTTCGATAGTTTCTGACGTCTTTCCTATGTCTTCTAACAGGAGCCTGTTTGCTTCTTCAACCCTGTCGAGTTCAACGCCGTATTTGTCAGCGATCTCGAAGAATTCAGCCCAGACAGATTCATTAAGAGCTGTTGACATCTTTTTAAAGTCCTCTTCGCGCTCTTCTCTCTTCGGGTCAGATTCCCTTTGACGATCTGGGTGTAGCATCTTGACGAGTTTCTTGTGAGCTTTCTTGAAGTGCTTCATTTCTATAGATTCAGTGCTTGACTCGTGTAGCTGCCCGTCATCTTCAATCGTGGGTTCAGGCTCTTTTGGTGGTCCGTCAAGGTCTTCCATGGTGATCCCGTTTTCTTTAAGATAACTATCAAAAGATTCTTCAAAATCTTCGTCAGCTTCCATCAAAAAATCTTTGACGTATTCTTCTTCGAATTTTAAAGATTTAAATTGATTCAGCAATTGTTTAAACTTAAGATGTTCCCTCATTCATCGTCACCTCCGACTCTATTGTAACTAGTGCGCAAAAGCACGGAACTCTCGGGCTTTTTTATTTGTAAGGATTCGGACCGTCCGATGAAGGTACAATATTCACTCCAACTTTCGATGCTGAAGAAGTCGTCAATCTTTATCTCATGTGCATTTTCATAATCTAGCGGCGCAAACACATCACTTGGCTTGAACCATCGTGCTGACCATCTTTCTTCGATTGGAAGCTTCAAACCATCTAGATGAGTTGTTCCGGGTGGCCTAAGGCCAGTACCAGATCTAATGACTCTTCTAAATTCCAACCAGTCGTCCTTTCCAAATGTGAAAGAACAGAGAGAACCCTCTTTGACCCCTTCTCCGTGAAATGTCAAATAACAGTTCTTGTCTCCACCAATAAGCTTTCGGTGCTCTCGGATCTGCCATGGTGGGAAATAGCTATGAGGAAACCTCACATAATAACGAGAAGGCTTTACCCAGTTAGACAAGCTACTCATTAGCTTAAATGCCGTCAGAGAACCATGAATAACAGAGAATGCTGTAGAGTCTCTCTTGTTTCGATGTTTCATTGGAACCGCTGTGTAGAAGATTGGAATCCTCTTTTTGTGATGGCTTGGATTTGGATCAAAGGAGCGATAAGCCCAGACGGGATCTCCAGCATAGTCTCCAAGTCGCTTTCTAATGATTGGTGCAAAATCATCATTCACCACAATCCAAATTGACTTGCAACCTGCCCATGCACACTCAACGACGGCTGCTTCAATTAAATTATAATTCGGAGCAATAGGCATCATGCAATCTGGCCATGGCTGATTGAAGTCTCGAACCTCTTGTCCGGCTATTGGAATAATACCTACGAGATTCTTCGTTTGAACCTTAGTTTCTCGAATGTTTTCCATGGCTTCTCCCTTTGTTGTTCCATTTGGAAGGCTTCTTCAAAGCCCATCATTTGCTTAAATCTCGGAATGGCTTCTCTCTTGTGGAAGTCCATCCTGATTCTCTTATAGTACTCTTTGCCATTCTTGATCATTCCCAACTGTCCTTTTATACCAGCCTTTGCCATCATCCTAAGCGCTTTGATGCGAACAACACCATTGCCATAGTCAGGGCTTAAAAGCTGCTCTGCATCCATAATAGAGACTACTGTGAGGTCTTTCGTATCAGGTCGAACGTTGCGGCGGTTGGAAGAATAGAAATCAATTCTTCTACAGAAACGCTCTCTCGAGGCTAAGGAGCCAACCTTGTGTGCGGTTCCTCTTCGCCAATAGAACTCATCGTAAACATCGAAGAGCTCATCCTGCTTTCCATCAAATTGAATTGGTTCTGCATCGTAGACAATTTTTCTATTATTGTTCGTAATGAGATTGATTTTGTCATCCATCCTCAAACTTTGTACGTTAGAAGGGTGCAGCAATAAACCCGTGAATGTCATAATGAAAGACAGGTTGGTTACCATCTCGGTGATGGTTTTGGCATTAAACTCTGAAAAATCGAGACCTTCAAATTGAGAGTCGCAAGGGTGATATATCAAGTGTGATTTTAGAATACATGGAGTTTGTGTACGCCAAGAAAACAAAAGGCAGGATGGTGTCCTGCCTATGATTATCTTATCGTGTTGAATCACTTACGACTCCGACGAGGCCTCTTTTGTTTTAGTGCTTCTGGATTTTGGCCATAGAACTTCGAGAAGAAGTCAGCCATTCCAGTGGTTCTCTCCATCCCTCTTTCGTGAGCTGCTGCTTCTTCTGGTGTGGCTGCTTCGGGCTCTTCTGGTTCGGTTGCACCAGGCAAACTCCCTAGTTCTTCGTAATTCGCCTTTACAGATGTAAAGACTTGCTTTGTTAATTCAAATCCACCGCCAAACATCCACCAGTCTGTCGGACGAGCTTTAAAGCCAACACTCGTTGGTGCAATGCTGTGATTACTCATCGATTGACCAGCATATTCCAAGATTCTCTCCATGTTGGCTAAAAAGAACTCCACTTGGTCTTTGGGGGCATTTTCAACATAGCCATTGACTTTAATTACGATGAGAGCCTCAGCAGCTTCTCTGCCTAAGAACTTGTCGACATAGTAGCTATGACCACCTATGATTTTTTTTATTGTTCTTTTAGCTTCTTTCTGCGATGGGGCTTTTGACATTATGCTGGACTTTAGCTTAGGAAAGTTTTGCCTTAGATGGTCTTGCCACTTTTTATTTTCAGTTGACTTGTCTTGTATTAGTCCAAGCCAGAAATTAAACGTTCCGAACCACTTTCCGTCAAAGTCAGCACCTAGCTCCTCGTCAATAAGAGGTTGGTTAGCCTCTTTGATGACATATTGCTTCCATTCATTTAATATTTTCTTCATCTTCATTTTGTAGTCCTCTTAAAACTTCTTCTGGGACGTTCTTATAGGTTCGTCCATCAAACATTACATCATAAGCATAAAACTTAAGTTTTTCACCTTTTGGTGTGGTGTGAGCATACATTAGAACTGCTGTGCTTACGACAATTCCAACATTAGATGCAGCTTCCAACGAATAATAAATTGTTGTATCCGCCTTAAGCATCACTAGATCACCTCGTTCAAACCTCACCTCTCAACTCCCTATAAGCCCCCACTGAATATGGCCAGATCTCAGACGCTATGTCCAAGCAAGCCTCGGCAGTCCTCTGAATCTCCCATTGGGCTCCCTCGTGTGTTCGCAGGCCTATGAACTTAAGTAGGTTCGATAGATTCACAGTTCCGTAATACTTTGCGTAAAGATTTTGAGGAAGAACGCCTCTCGCTTGCTCTCGACAAACTCCTTTAGCGATCAAGTGGTTGAATAGATCCAAAGCATGCTTGTGAAAAGCAACCATGGCGTCCGATGACTTAATGTAAGTGTCGGCAAACCGTGGAGTGATCACAGGATCTATTAAGCCATCTAGATTGGATGCTTGTCGGTTGCTCTGATGTTGAGTTCTGAAAGCCTTTGGTTCATAGAACTTGAGGTCAATCTCAGTATATCGTCGTGAGATTTCATTGTAAGCCCAAGTCCGGTGTCTCATGTGCTGAGACCTTACGAACATTGGAACCTCAAACATAAATGTAATCGAGTTGTGCTCGAATGGTGACGTGTGCTTATGTTGGATCAAATACTTAATCAAACCCTTATCTTTTTTAGTTAAGGGCTTTGTGTTGTCTTGACCGAACGAGACACGAGCAGCATTAGCTATCATCTTATCATCTCCAACATGTTGGACATAGGACACTTTGCCAATGCTATCTCCGTAAAGTTCTATTTCTCTCACCGTGACTCCTGGATTAGTTCAAAAAGCTGTTGTTTCATGCTTCGCATTCTCATTCTAGCATAATATTTCGATGAGCCAAGTCTGTTGCTCTCCGATAT
>Ga0315331_10000964_pt1 | contig 21154 bp, 16 predicted proteins | sample M160m34915metaG_FD_203456 | JGI IMG/M metagenome (GOLD analysis project Ga0315331, IMG submission 203456) | Ammonia-oxidizing marine archaeal communities from Monterey Bay, California, United States - M1 60m 34915 | ecosystem: Environmental > Aquatic > Marine > Intertidal zone | place: USA...
ATTGCAGCGGACTGTGTCATCGTGCTCCGCCTTGTGCCCGACACATCTGCTGCGCGCCTGCGTTACACGCGCATCTTCTGTGGTGCGTTGCCGATCGTGAGTTTGCTGGTGTTTATTTGGGTGCGTGCGCCAGCTCAACTTGTGCTTGCCGGTGGAGTCGCGCAAGCACTGATGCTTCCCGTGCTCGGCTTTGCCGCGCTGTGGTCGCGGTATCGAAGAACAGATGCTGGACTAACGCCTGGCAAGATTTGGGACGCACTGTTGTGGCTGTCGTGCCTCGGCTTCCTGATCGCCGGCGTGTGGGCAGTCATTAGCTTGCTCGATTGAACCGTTGTCTTTCGTGGGTCTAGTGGCGGACGGGCGAGAGCCTTTGCCAGTAGTTTGTGCTTAAGGGCAGCGGTTCTGCAAACGCGGCGGCGGTGAGTAGGCTAGCTGCCCAAGGCGCCGTCACCGCTCCGCGCGAACCATGTGCGAGTGACGCAACCACTGGTGTATTGCTCGGATGCGGGACGCTGCCAATCATCGGTAACCGATTTGATGTTGCATTGCGAATCGCCGCGAATCTCGTGACGGTTTCATTGCCTGTTAAGGCCGCGGTGATTCCTGGTAGTGCCGCAAAGTGGTCGCGAATGCGTGCGTCGTCGCGCACTCGGAGATCACGACTGCAATCGTCGCGGTCGAAGGTCGAACCAATCCACGTGATCCCGTCATCGGAAGGCGGCGCGAGGTAGCCAGAAGTGCAAATTACAGTGCGCGGAGAGGGGGTTGTCGCAGGCCAGCGCACGGCGATGGCCTGACCGCGGATTGGTTGCGCGTGTAAGTCGAGGGCGTCGTCGAACTGCGTGTTGCCCGTCGCCAGGACCGTTAGATTGGCATTCGTGGCGGGGGCGTCACTGCGGACTTCAATGTTCGAATGCTGCAGCAGGTCACGTGATAAGCCTGCCAGGTCGCAGGTTCCCGCTTTCGAAATCCATGCGCCGCCATGTGGGATGCTTGTGCCGCTGCGCTCGCTGGCCTGTGCTGCAGTGAGCCACGAGGCTAGGTCGGATGTGTCTGCATTGGCTGTGCGTTTTTGGATGCGTTTTGCGTCTGTTGCATCTGTGGCGCACAGAAGTGCGCCGCAGGCGCGGAACCGATTGGTGTCAATGCTGGCAAGCCAGTCGGTTGTATGCCGAAATGCTTGGGCGAGCATTTCGGCATCGGGTGTCGGGTTGCTGGAGACCCACAGCCTTGGCCGCACGATTGCAGCATGGATGCCAGATGCTGACGTAGCAATGCCGTGCGGATCGATGACTGTTACCTGTGAGCCTCGTTGTGCAAATGCGTGAGCAGCCGTTGCCCCAGCAATCCCGGCCCCGAAGATGTGCACGACTTGTGGTGCGGCATCGTTTGCGCAAGTGACCCTGGCAGCATTACTCGGCTGTTCGAATGACTTTCGTTGGCCGCATAGCATTTCCCGTTTCTGTCCAAACCCCGGTGCGCGTTTGACGGCGAATCCGGCATCTTGCAGCGAACGTCGCACATGTCCGGCCACGGTGTAGGTTGCGAATGTGCCTTGGTTCGTCGTGTGATCTGCGACTTCACGCAGGAGTTCGAACGACCACATCTCCGGGTTGCGATCGGGAGCAAAGCCATCGAGGAACCACGCGTCGGCTGCGAACGTATGATTTTGTAGAGCTTCTTTTGCATCGCCTAGCAGCACGTGGAGCGCGATTCGTCCATCTGCGAACTCGATGCGGCGTGAAGATCTGGATGTCGTGTTCGCTAAGGCCTCGCGTAGTTCGTTTGCGAGTGCTTGCAGGTGCTCTGGTAGTTGGGCGTGAGTTGCCGTCAGGATATCGCAGGTGAGTAGGTGTCGTTCCGTGCTGACAAATACCAACCGGGCCATCTTGTCTGCATGGCGCAAGAAGCACTCGGCCGTCACTAAAAAGTTGAGACCTGTGCCAAATCCTGTCTCGCCGACGACGAATGTGCCGCGTGCTTGTTCAAATCGTTGTGGCAACGCGTTACCTGCAACGAAGACATGTTCTGTCTCTTGCACGCCATCGCCAGAGAAATACACGTCCCCGTAATTCTTGGAGGTGAGTCGGCCGTCGCTATCGAATTGGGCGTCATCGTGCATGGCGGGGGAGCATCGTAGGGTGAGAGTGCGTGTTGTCGTTAGTGCGAACGGCGACATCCGGATATGCGTCGCCCCTGCGTTGCCTTTGTTTGGTGAGCTTAGGAGGCAGAGTGTGCATCAATTGGAGAGGAATGGTGTTGTCGCGGGGGCTTTGATGATCGCAGTGCTCTGAGACGCCGGGGTGACTAGCTAGGAGCAGGGGTTTCTGCGGGGATATACTGGTGGGACACGATTCCCGGATACGGTTGCGTTCAATGGTCTGCACTTCGTTCATCGTCCCTCTGCTGACTAGCCTAGCGCTGTCAGGAATGCCGCAAGAAACTGCGTCCAAGCCACCGCAGGCGCCACACATGGAAGGCACGGAGGCTACCAGCTGGCCGTCTTACCATGGCCGCTTCGGTCGTGGCTTCGCTGATGGATTTGCGACGGCGACGGAGTGGGACGTTACTTCGGGTAAGAATATTGCGTGGCAGACGCCGATTCCCGGACTGTCACACTCGTCGGTTGTTGTTTGGGGCGAACGGGTTTTCGTCAACACCGCGGTTAAGGATGGCGACGGTGATGCTGAATTAAGGGTTGGACTTTATGGCGACATCAAGCCGGTTGAGGATGAGTCGAAGCACGAGTTGCGTTTGCTGTGCTTGAATAAGTCCGACGGCAAGGTGCTGTGGTCTAAGGTTGCGTTTCATGGTGTGCCGGCGATTAAGCGGCATCCGAAAGGTTCGCATGCTGCCTCGACTCCAGCGACAGATGGAGCCCACGTGGCAACGTTCCTCGGCAGTGAAGGCTTGCATGTCTATACCGTCGATGGCCAGTTCCTGTGGAAGAAGGACTTTGGCGTGCTCGACTCCGGTTTCTACCGCATGCCCGACGCGCAGTGGGGGTGGGCAAGCTCACCGGTGATTTATGACGGACGTGTCTACGTGCAATGCGATGTGCAGAAGGGCAGTTTTGTCGCAGCGTTCGACGTCAAGACTGGTGAGCAGGTGTGGCGAATGGCTCGTGATGAGGCGCCGACTTGGTGCACGCCGACGGTTCACGTTACAGATGATCGTCGTCAACTGATCTTGAATGGCTGGAAGCATATGGGTGGTTATGACCTCGATACCGGCAAGGAGCTCTGGAAGTTGCAGGGCACCGGTGACATCCCAGTTCCAACCCCGGTCGTTGGACATGGACTGGTATTTTTGACGACAGCGCATGGCGGGCCGGCTCGCATCCTCGCGATTTCTGAAGGCGCAACGGGCGAGATGACGATTAAACCCGACGGTGAAAATCTGATCTGGTCAGATCGTCGTTTTGGCGCCTACATGCAATCTCCGTTCGTCTATGGCGACGAGCTATATGTCTGTCGCGATAATGGCGTGCTTAGTTGTTGGGACGCCAAGACCGGCGAGAAGCATTTTCACCATCGTTTGACGGCGGGCGTCGGTTATTCAGCGTCAGGTGTCGCGGCCGATGGAAAGCTCTATTACCCAAGCGAAGAGGGTGATGTGCACGTTGTGAAGGCTGGCAAAAAATACGAACTACTGGCCGTTAACGAGCTTGGTGAGACGTGCATGGCCGCGCCGGCTGTGTCGGCTGGAATGTTGTTTTTTCGCACGCGTACGAAGTTGGTGGCAGTTGCGCCGCAGTAGCGTCGTGACCGGTGGCGATCGCGTTGTTGTTGAACTACGCCAGGATTGGCATGGCGCGATCCTGGTGGGAAATGTCGTTGTGTGATCCTTCGTTGATTGCTGCTTAGGCATGTGCTGTTAGGGCGGCATTTATCTGGTGTGAGTGATACGCTGCTGGCGTCGATGTTTTTCCCCATGAGCGAAGCCGCAATCGAGAATCGCAAGGCTTGGTTGCCGGCAACACTTGCGTTGGTTGCGCTGCTTATGTTGTCGGCGGCGTGCAGTGAGCCGGACAATCTGTTGGACGGCACTATGAGGTTGCCGCCAGAGCTTTCGGAGCTCTCGGGGATGGTTGCGCTTGACGAACACACGCTTGCTTGCGTGCAGGATGAGTTGGGCGCCGTATTTATCGTTGACCTGCAAGGTAAGCAGCCGATTCGAACCTTGTCGTTTGGCAAGCCTGGTGACTACGAGGGTATTGCATCTACGGGGGGCGCTTTGTGGGTGCTGCGCAGTGATGGGGCCTTGCAGGAGTTAGCTTTGGATGCTGGCAGATTGGTCAGAAGACACTCCTATAAGCTGCCGTTCGCGGGTGAGTTCGAAGGGCTGTGTGTCGATGCCGCCGGCGAACATCTATTGGTGCTGCCGAAGGGGCCGGTGGTTGGCGATCGGCGGGAGAAAAAACGACGCCGTATCTTGGCCTTTCATTTGTTGCTGCGAACCACTTTGAAGCAACCCGTCATGACGTTGAAGGTTCATGACATTGAGGATCAGATTGAGGACCTTGGATTGCCAGGGCCGCGGCGCACGACTTCGAAAGGCAACCGCAAGGTCGACTTGGAGCTGCGAGGCAGTGAGTTGTTGGCTTTGCCCGGCGGTGACTTGCTGGTGCTGTCGCCTAAGGATCGCTTGTTGCTGCGCTTTAATGGAGATGGCGATGTCGTCGCGACACGCGAACTTGACATGAACCTGTTGCCGCAACCAGAGGCGATGGCACTGCTGCCGGATGGTCGGCTGTTGATCGGTAGCGAAGGGCGTCGTCGTGCGGCTCGCATTGCCGTTGTGGCGATTCCGCAATGACAGGTGATGCATCGAAGGCTTCGCAGGGTGAGGCCGTTTGGTTCGTCTACGTGCTCACATCTCAGACGATTACGGCGACATACGTAGGAATCTCTGTCGATGTCGAGCGCCGATTGCTGCAGCACAACGGTGAACAGCGGGGCGGTGCACGTTCGACGCGGCGTGGTCGTCCATGGCAGGTTTGCGCGGTTTCCGGGCCGATGGCCTCGCGTGGTGCCGCTCAGCAGTTGGAGCATCGCGTTAAGGCTGCGCCCGGCGCAGAGCGTGGCATGCTGGTTTGCGAGTTGGGCAACGGTCGCTATGTCACGGTTAGCGATCGGGGACTTGCTTAGTGATGTCTAGCCTGTCAGGCGATCTGGCATTAAGCGTGATCCTGGGCGTGCGATCCAGGTGACTTTGTCGCTGGTCACCAGCGACGTGTATGTTAGCGCGGTAGGGCTTTGCCAAGCGCGACGAGCCAAGCATGGACTTCCTTCTCAGTCAGGTCTGCCCGGTAGAGTGGCTGCATGAGTGCAGCGATCGAGTTCTTTGGCCTGTTGGCTTTGATCCAATCAGAGTTTTCTAAGAGTCGGCGTAGTGACTCTTCGACGCGTTGGAGCATCTCTGTGGATGCCAACGGCGCGCGAGCAATCTCTTGTTTGCTTGGCGGCGAGGCCGCTTTGGCCTGTTGATCGCAGCTTGCATACAGTTCGGCACCATAGATGCCTACCGCCTGCGAGATGTTGAGCGAACTCTGCGCACTGGCTGTTGGTATCACTGAGACAACTTGGCACCGCAGCAGTTCGGCTGGGTCGAGGCCATTGATTTCGCCTCCGAACAATAGGGTCGGCGCCCCACGTTCTTGCGCTAGTTCTGCGACTTCGCGTGGTGTCATGACGCGTGTGCCGGGAGGTGGTTCGTTGGTGGTGCCGACGACCCAGTTGGACTCGGATAGTGCGGTGGTTAGATCGGTGGTAGTTGAGTCTTCAAGGATGTCGTTGGCTTGCACTGCCATCTGGTAAGCGTCGTTCCATGAGCCTATCTGCGAATCGACGATCGTCAGTTTGTGTAGACCGAAGTTCTTCATCGCGCGCGCGACCGATCCGAGGTTGCGCGCCCATCGCGGACGGAGCAACACGACGTGCACGTCATCGAGCAGGCTGTAAGCGTTGTCGGTCATGGCAGGCAGTAGTGGTCTGCTACCAAGGTGTTGGCGCGTAGTCCTTAAGAAATTGGCCCCAGCAGTGATGGCCGGTGTTGAAGCCGACGAAGATTGGATCTACGCATCGTGCGGCGCCGTCGATTGAGTCCAGTGGCGGAGCAAAGCGTTGCGCTTCTTCTTTTTCGACGGCCTTTTCGAAGTGGTCTTCATCCGTGACCCAGCCTGTATCCACACTGTTCATGTGGATGCCGTCTTTGACATAGTCGGCGGCTGATGTGCGCGTCATCATGTTGAGCGCCGCTTTCGCCATGTTGGTGTGCGGGTGTCGGGTTGTTTTTAGCGTGCGGTTGAATTGGCCCTCCATCGCTGACACGTTGACTATGTGCTTGTCGCGGGACTCCACCGCCAGCATTAGTGGCTTTAGTTTGCTGTTGAGCACGAACGGCGCAATCGAATTGACGAGTTGCACCTCCAGCATTTCGACTGTTGGCACCTCGTTAAGTTCCATGCGCCAAGAGTTCTTGTCGCGCAGGTCGAGCTGTTGGCCCTCGCCGTCTTTAATGCCTTCTGGGAATAAGTGGCTTTGGTCGCCTTCGCCGAGCAAATCTAACTGGCTTAGTTGTGCGACATTGTTTGGCGTCCTGTGGACAGCAAGCGCGCGTTCTGCCGTGCCTTCCCCTAGCAATGCCTGCAGCTTTGGCGGTAGCTGGGCAGGGTTCTCTTGCTCAGCCATCTCCTTGTAGTAGCCCGGCGGTCGACGAACGGTTTGGCATGCGTTGTGGATCAGGAAGTCGAGTCGCGATTCCGTTGTGAGTAGTTCGTGGCAGAAGTTGTCGACGGTGGGGGTGTGGCGCAAGTCGAGCGCGCGCAGGTCGAGGCGTGCTCGCCACTCGTCAAAATCTTGCTCGGCTTCGAACCGACGCGCTGCATCGCATGCGAAGCGAGTAGTTGCGATGACGCGGGCGCCGGCGCGTAGTAGATACAGCACGATTTCGAAGCCGATTTTCACGCGTGATCCGGTCACCACGGCGACGCGGCCACTCAGGTCGGCGGTAGCATTACGTTTGAGCCAATTGATGTCAGCGCAGTCAGGACACATCGAGTCATAGTGGTGGTGTAGCTCGGTGTACTGCTCCTTGCACACGTAGCACCCCTTTGGATCATTGAGGACGCGTCGTTCTTCCTTGGGGCGTTCTCGCGCTTGGTGCTCAAGCAGCGCGCGCTGTTCGGCAGTGATGGCAAGGTCTTTCGGTGCCGTAGGGAACGAAAGTGCTCGCTTCATTGCGCGGTTGCTAGTGGCTTCAAGAGCACGGTCATCTTGCTCACGAATCTTGCGCCGTTCTTTGCCACGGCGCGCGTTGGCCAGCTTGCGACGGGCAATGCGGTCCGGAAGTGCGATTTTGCCGCTAGCCTTGCGTAAGCGGATCAGTGTTTCTTCGTCGATGTCGGCCAAGCACTCCTGGGATGTCGCAAGTGTCTCGAGCCATTGCACATGAGCAGCGACTTCGTCAGCATCCGCGACGGCTTCGCGCGCTGCCTGTTGGGCTAGTTGCTGCTCGTCGTTGCTGGGGTGGTTTCCCGGCTTTGGGTTGGTGGGCGAATCGCTCGGCATTGGGGCAAACACTCTAACGAAGACTTGTGGTCGCCGAAATGCCCCTGCGTTGTCAGTTGTGCTCGGTCAACTAGATACACGATGCAAAGCGTTGGTTGACCCCTGCGAGCTTAGCCCGCATGTTCCACAGAACGTGACGGCATCGATCAACTGCAAAGCTCTCGCCGCTAGCTATGGCGCAAGAGAACTGTTCTCAGGCTTCGACCTTGATATAGGGCCTAATGATGTGGTCGGCTTAGTCGGCCCCAATGGGACCGGCAAATCGACGTTGTTGAAGATCTTGGCAGGTGTTAGGCCGCCGGATGCGGGGTTGGTGACTGTCGCTCCGAAGGCTGCCGTCGTTGGTTACTTGGCACAGGAACCAGATCGTCTCGAGGGAGAGAGCGTCAGCGGATTGTTGGAAAGGCGCACTGGTGTTCGAGCGGCAGAGCTCGCGATGAATGCGGCCGCCGATGCAATGGCTGACGGTAAACCCGGCGCTGATGATGCCTATTCAGAAGCGCTTGAATTGTGGATGGCGCTCGGTGGTGCAGACCTTGACGAGCGCACGGCGTCGATTACGGCATCGCTTGGGCTCGACGTCGATATGGATATGGAGATGACAGCGTTGTCCGGAGGACAGGCAGCGCGTGCTGGTCTCGCAGCGTTATTGTTGTCACGCTACGACGCCTTCTTGCTTGATGAACCGACTAACGACCTTGATATCGATGGCCTCGATCATCTCGAAGAGTTCGTGCAAAACTTGGCAGCGCCAACTGTTGTTATTAGTCACGATCGAGAGTTTTTGACGCGAACGGTCACTAAGGTCGTCGAGATCGATCGCAGCATGTTGCGCGTCGCGGTCTACGGGGGCAGCTATGAGTCCTATCTAGAAGAGCGCGAGACGGCGCGTCAGCACGCGTCTGATGCTTACGCAGAAAACAGCGGGCGCCGCGCCGAATTGCAGGCACGTGCTCGTCGTCAGCGCGCTTGGATGAGTAAGGGCGTTAAGAACGCGCGGCGCAAAGCTAAGGATCGCGACAAGATGGGGCGTGCTTTCCGCAGTGATGCGACTGAGAAACAGGCCGCGAAGGTGAAGCAAACCGAGCGCATGATTGAGCGTCTTGGTGAGGTTGCAGCACCGCGTAAAGAGTGGCAGCTACAGTTTTCGATTCTGGCCGCGCCACGTTCGGGAGACGTAGTGGCCGTAGCTAAGGACGCGGTGGTGGAGCGCGGCACGTTCCAGTTAGGTCCAGTTGACTTGGAGTTGCGGTTGCGCGACCGCGTTGCGATTACTGGTCCCAACGGTGGTGGCAAGAGCACATTGTTGTCGGTGCTGTTGGGGCGCCTGCAGCCGACTAGTGGCACGGTCACACTTGGCGCGAACGTTGAAGTAGGCGAAGTCGATCAAGCGCGTTTGACGTTTGTGGCTGATGCGCCGATGGGCGATGTGTTTGCCGAGTGCGTCCCCGAGTATTCGACTTCTGAAGTCCGTACATTGCTTGCCAAGTTCGGGATTGGAACCGGCTTCATTAGTCGGCCGGCTGTGTCGTTGTCGCCGGGAGAGCGTACGCGTGTAGGTCTTGCGTTGTTGCAGGCCCGTGGTGTGAATCTGCTGGTGCTCGACGAACCAACTAACCACTTAGATCTCGAAGCCATCGAGCAACTCGAACAGGCTATGGAGACGTTTGATGGCACGGTGCTGCTGGTGACTCACGACCGTCGCATGCTTGATAATGTGCGTTTGACACGTCGTTGGCATGTCGAGGAAGGTCAGGTGCGTGAGATTGCTGCCGACTAATGTCGTTTGCCTCATCACTGCCTGTTGTTGAGGCGGTTCTGACTTGTGGGATTTGCTTCGCTCTCGTCGATCGTGGTTTGCGAATCGTTGTCTATGGATGTCTAAGCCGGTCTGGCGTGCGAGTAGACAACCCGATAGGAAGGCGTGTAGATGGCGAATGACAAGCAACCAAGTAAGCCGCTCATCGATGGTCTCGATGTTGACATAACCCGAGTAGTCGACGAGCCGACGGTTATCAGAGAACTGCTCGAACTCGACGGCAGAGAGATCCTTGAGCTCGGTTGCGGTCGTGCCGTCAATACGCGAGCGATTGCGGAAGGTGGCCAGGACCGTGCCATCCTCGCTCTAGAGGTGGACGAGCGGCAACATGCTCTCAACCTTCAGGTCGAGGACTTAGAAAATGTGTCGTTCGCAATGGGTGGAGCAGAAGAAATCCCAGCTGTGGACCAGAGTTTCGATGCGGTGTTCCTGTTCAAGTCGTTGCACCACGTGCCCGCCGACTTGATGCCGGCGGCTATGTGCGAGATTGCGCGGGTGTTACGTCCTGGCGGTTACGCATACGTCTCTGAGCCGTTGTTTCGCGGCTCGTTCAATGACTGTCTGCGGTTGTTTCATGACGAGAGCCAAGTGCGTGCCCAGGCGTTTGCGGCGATTGAATCAGCGGTGAGCGAACGGCTCTTTGTGTCTGTCTCGCAAACGTTCTTTTTGGCGCCGGTGCACTTCGCAAGTTTTGAAGAGTTTGAGCGACTCGTTATTGGCACGACGCATTCGAACCATGTGCTGAGTGACGATGTTTATACTCAGGTTCGAGAGCGATTCGCTGCCTATGCAGGTGTCGATGGAGTGCAGTTTGAGCAGCCGATTCGCGTTGATCTGTTGCAGAGGTTGATCTGAATCCAGATGCGCATGATCCGTCCAGTTGATGTGACGGTGTTAGTTCGAAGCTAGAGCCCACTCATCGCGTTCGATCCAACCCATTGCGCCATATCCAGCGATCCACCGGATGCGTTGGCACTCGAGTATCCACAGTTCGAAACCGTGGGCTGAGCGCATGCGCTCAGCATCTGGGAAACGTGCGAAGTAGAGCGCTTCAGCTTGCGATGCTTCTTCGCCTTGCGGTCGGCGGGCTTTGACCATCATGGCGTGGCGAGCACCACTCTGCGGCTGGTCCCGGACCGTTGCGTCGGCAACAAACAGTGTCGCGCGCTCGTCGGCTTGAAGGTTCTTTGAGTGTTCGGAGATGTCTGACAAGAAAACGAGGATGTGGCCTTGGGGCGACACTGTGTAGGGCACGATTGATCCGAAGGGCCAACCGTCCATCGCTGCATGTGCAGTGCATAGCGTGGCGTTTTGTTCGCTGAAGAATAGTTCGCGAACGTTGCGTAAGTCCGAGTCGGTCATTTGCGCATCATCGCGTCCGTGCGTGCGTCAGAGATATACGCATTGCCAATGATGTGCGGAATTATCGTGACTTGGAGCAGGAGGCTGAGAACCTAGTGCAACCATGCGATGCCTCGCCGCTGTTGTAATCGTCTTCGCTGTTGCTTCATGTGGAACCGCTGCACATGACGCGGTTCAGGTCATGCCTGTTGCGCAGTTCGAAAAATCCACCATGGAGCTAGGGAACTTCTCTGTCAGCCTAGCTGTTAAGGACATCGCCGCCTCCAAGGCGTTCTATCAGAAACTTGGGTTTGCTAAGATCGGTGGCGATCAGGCGAACGGTTGGTTGATTCTGCGCAATGGTGAAACCAAGGTCGGTTTGTTCCAAGGCATGTTCCCGACCAACATCCTCACCTTTAATCCAGGATGGGATGACCGGGCGCAACCATTGGCGGAGTTTGTCGATGTCCGCGACATTCAGGCAAGGCTAGAAGGTGACGGCGTCAAACTAACGACGCGTGCTGATGCTGGCAGTGTTGGGCCAGCAAGCATCACGATGACCGATCCTGATGGCAATGTGATCTTGATTGATCAACATGTTCCGCGCGCGAAGTAGGCGTGACTCCAGGCGCTTCTTCTTGACGAAGTAACTGGCGCGGTCGCACTTCAATGTGCGTGTTTAAGTGATTCACTTGGGCGTGTTTGAGCGCGTGGATTGAATTGCTCTCTCGTCATGGGATTTTCATGTGCCGGTGAGAGGGTCTCGTAGCGTGCGATGCCAGCGTGCTCTCAGAGGGATACACGGTCAGCCGCATTCGTGACATTCTGCTGCTGAGTCCCCGGCGTGGCCGAGCCTCCGCTAGACTTTGGGCAACGCCGTAATGTCCCTCGACCTGTCCCCCGGTCACGTAATGCTCAATAACTTCACATGCTCTTCACTGCTTGCCGGCCTATTGGTCGCGCCTGCAGTTGCGCAAGTTACCGTTCCTCATCAGGCCCAAAGAACGGATATCCGTCTGCGCTATGCGTCGTTCGATCCTCTGGTCGCGCCGCCCAACGTGTCTGAACTCTTGCGTAGCACGAATGAGCAGGGGCTTTGGATTGTGCAGTTCCATGCGACGCCGACTCAGGCCGGTCGCAATGACTTGCAGCGAATCGGCGGCCAGTTGATTGGCTATTTGCCGGACAACGCCTACGTAGTGAGGATGCCGGCGAGTCGTGTGTCAGAGGCGCTGAGCATCGACACAGTGCGATGGGTTGGTAGTTACGAAGTGGCTTACCGAATCGACCCCGCATTGCTCGCAGCTAGGGCTTACGCCAGCGATAAGCCGGTGCGGTACAAGATTGTTGTTGCCGACAGGGATACTGATAAGCCGGCTCTGTTCATGAAGATTGCTGCTGCGGGTGGCAATGTTGAGAATAAGAACGTCGGTGGCAGCGTGATTGACGTGACGTTGACCGGTCCGCAGTTACTGCTGGTAGCTGGCTTCAATGAAGTCTTGTGGATTGATCGTCCAGGCGAGATCCAGTTCTACATGGACAACGCCCGTATTCAGGGTGGCGGTGATTACATCGAGCTTCAAGCGGGCTACACGGGCACCGGGGTTAACTCGCATGTTCATGAAGGTGTCGAGGCGACGCATCCTGACTTCACGGGTTCCGTGACGGATGTGCTTAGTGCTGGCACTGCTGATGCTCATGGTCACGCGACCGGTGGCATCATGTGGGGCAATGGCACAAGCAACGCTGCGGTGCGTGGGATGGCGCCGGATTCCGGCAAGTTCTACACCGATATCGGATCGCAGGTTGGGTCGCGCTGGGAAGTGTTCGATGACCTCGTCAATGTCCATGATGTCAGCCATACTTCAGCATCGTGGGGGTTTGGCTTGACGCTCAACTACAACTCATCGTCTGTCGAGGGTGATGAGGCGATATTCGATCATGATATCGCGTGGACTCAGAGCCAAGCGAACGACGGCACGCAGATGTCGGACGGCTTTGCGTGGGCTAAGAACGTGTTCTCGATTGGCGGCGTATTCCATGGCGATGACGCGGTTGTTGGTAACGACCAATGGAATGGCGGCGCGAGTATCGGTCCGGCTTCCGATGGCCGCATTAAGCCGACGCTAGTTGCCTATTACGATATGATTGGAACGTCGGACCTGACTGGCGCTGCAGGATATTCGGGCAACGACTGGTCGGCGGACTTCGGCGGAACGTCTGGTGCGGCACCCATCGTTGGCGGGCACAACGTGATCGCGATTCAAATGTTCACCGATGACACGGGGACGCCTGGCATTGGTCAGTTCGGTAACACATTGCGCACATCCGGTGGCACGGCTCACGAGAATCGTCCGCACTTTACGACGTTGAAGTCGTTGATGGTTGCCTCGGCGCGTCAATACGCGTTCACGGCGGCGAGCACAGATTTGCGTCGTGAGCATCAAGGCTGGGGTTTCCCCAGTTTGGAAGACTTGTGGGATAACCGCGATAAGACCTTCGTCGTCGATGAAGAGAGTGTGTTCGAACAAGGCGATATCGATAATTACCAGGTCACTGTCGCAGCCAACGAGCCACATCTGAAGATTAGTCTTAACTGGAGTGAGCCTGCTGCAAACCCGACGGCAGCGGCCGACTTGATCAATAACTTGTCGTTGCGCGTCTTGTCGCCTAATGGCATTGAGTATTGGGGCAACGTTGGCCTTGAGGACGGGCCGTGGTCAATATCTGGCGGCAGTGAAGACACGGTGAACTCGATTGAGAACGTGTTCATTCTCAATCCAACTGCTGGCGATTGGTATGTGCAGGTGATCGCAACTGCGATTGTCGAAGATAACCATGTCGAGACTTCCGCGGTGGATGCCGACTACGGTCTGGTGTGCGTTGGCGGCCAAGGCCAGGTTGCACCAAATGGTGCTTTTGGCGAGGTTGAGTCGGTTGGCTTTGGATGTGATGGCTCAGCTTGTTTCGACGCTATCTACGAATATCCGACGTTTGGTTTGGCCAATAGCAGCGTGAGCTTCCAGTACTCAGGCGGGGATTACGCGTATGGGCCTGGGCAAGGCACTTGGATTCCGGTCGCGGGTCAGAATCTTGGCTTGGGAGATAACTCTGAGGTCGTGAAGAACCTTGGCTTCACCATGCCGTATCCCGGCGGTTCGACATCGACGCTACGCATCTGTAGCAATGGTTGGATAACCACTGGCTTCTTCTCCGGTGGGAGTAACTTGGTGCCATTGCCTGCCGATTTCTTGGCGCAAACAATGTGGGCCCCGCTCTGGCATGACTTCAATCCTGGTGCGGGTGGGTCGGTTTGGTTTGATAGCACAACGCAACGAGCGGTGGTGACTTGGGCGTCTGTGCCCAACTTCTTTAACAGCGGTTCATCGACCTTCCAGGTGCAGTTCTGGGCTAATGGCGATGTGCACTTCGTCTATCAGAACATCTCGGTCGCCGGCGACTATCTGACGGGCTTCTCGAGTAACACGAATAACGATCCTGGCAGCATTAACTTGCTGACCTCTACGGGGTCGGGCCTAGCAGTTTGCACTTCGCCTCAGCCCGAGTTGGAGTTGGATACCTCCGCGCGACCTGTGCTCGGCACTACGTTCGATCTGGTTACTACTGAGATCCCATTGGGCACGTATTTTGGTTTGGCGCTGTTGTCTACTACACCGCTTACTCCCGTGAGTTTGACCGCCTTTGGTTTGCCTGGTTGCGAACTTTATCAAACGATTGATGTGTCGGTCATTTGGGTGCAGGTCGGTAACTCTGGGAGCTTGCCTTGGCCATTGCCGCTGAACCCAGCCCTTGCCGGAGTCGAGGCCTATTGCCAGTCGGCGACATTGACTCCTGGTATCAATGCGTTTGGCATGGCCGTGTCAAACGGCTTGAAGTTGACGGTCGGCGTCCTCTAACGCTGGCGATGCGGTTCGCCTACTGGCGGACCGCTAGCGGAGTCACAGTCGCGATGACTTTGCGTGTCTTTACGTCGATTGACATAAGGCGTCCAAGCCAATCTGCGGTGTAGATACGCGCACCATCGGTGCTTGAGGCGACGCCATAGACCCACTCACGCACGGGTGGTAGTTCGGTCTCTCGACTACCGCTCGTTTTCCAGTGAATCAGGCGGCCATCTGCGCCGCTGCTGACTAGGTGGGTGCTTGAGCGCCACACGAGGCAGAGTGCTTGGTCACTGTGGCGCAGTTGACGAAACATCTGGCGGCCATCTCGCATGCGGAATAGGCAAACCGTTCGGTCAGCCCCAGCGGTGGCTAGATAGCCCGAGTTTGGTGAAAATGCGAGGTCGGCAAGTAGCCCGTCAGCGGCCTTTATCTCGTGGACCTCACGGCCGTTTTCGGCTTCGCGGACCCCGACGAATCCTGCGCGATCCGCGCTGGCCAGTAGTTTGCCGTCTGCCGAGAACGTCACCGAGGTTACCCAGTCTTCATGTCGTTCTTTCCAGAGTGATTGTCCGTCTACCGCGCGCATTACTTCTACGTTGCGGCGGGTGTCGCCGGTTGCGATGAGTGTGCCATCTGGCGAGACTGCCGCGGACAGTAGGACATCACGGCGTTTGCTGAATTGGCCTAATTCGCGCCCGGTGCGCACGTCAAAGAGCACGGCTCCCCCGGTTCTGCCCGGGATGCCGCCAGCAGCAATCAATGTCGACCCGTCTTGCGAGAACGATAGGTCCTCAACTTGGCCGAAGGGGAATTCTAGAACGCCCAGTTCGCGCAGGTTCTCTTGGTGCACGAGCAGGATCTGATGGAAGCCAGGGATGGCTAGTAGCGGTGCGTTTGGGCTGGCTGCGAGCGTGCGCATTGACCCCGGATTCTCGGGGTAGACTTTCTTCACGAGCGGCAGTGTGCCTGGCATGACGATCGAAGCCTTGGGCTTGGCGGTTTGCTTGGCCGCCTCTAGCGCGGCTTTCTTGCGCGCGTCAGCTCGAGCGATCGCGAGTTTCTTCGCTTCGGCAAGATCTTTGGGCGCACCTTGTTGGATCCACTTGCGGATGGTCTCGATCAACTTGCTGTCGATGCGATCCGACTTCGGTGGCATCGTCGGCTTCTCTTGGTGTGAGACCAACATGTAGAGTCGGCTACCATTGGCATCGCCGCGCTTAATTGTGCGTCCAGAGCCACCTCCTTGGATCGCGGATATGTGCGTGGTTAAGTCGAGACCGCCCGACGGATCGCTGGGCTCGTGGCATGTGACGCAGTGCTCTTCGAAGATTGCGAAGGCGTGATCGTCGAAGGTGACTAATGAGTCATCAGATTCGACGGTGATTGAGATGGGCTTTGGCTGTGGTGTTTTGGCGCTGGCCGCAGGTTTGGCAGGCTTGGGCTTCTTTATGGCTGTCATCGGTGGCTTTGCCGCCGCTGGTTTGGGCTTCGCGACAGGTTTAGCGACAGGTTTCGCGACAGGCTTCGCGACGGGTTTCGCGACGGGCTTCGCCTTCGTGGTCGTTGGTTTGCTTGGTGTTGTTATTGTCAGCACGCCGATCTCGATCGTGCTGATGATCTTTTGCAACTCTCCGAGTTTGGCCAACTCCTTGTCGAGTGCCTCGGCCGTGGCGTCTTTTTTGGCTGCCTGTGCGTCGAGTGCTTTCCCCGCTTTCACCAGCTCAGCGGCGGCTTTCTGATGAGCACCTGCTTTCGCTCGCATCGCACTCGCTCGTGCATCCCAAACAGCAACAGGTAGTTTGCTCAGGGTTGTGAGTGCTTGCTCTAGCTTGCCATGAGCGGTGTCTTTGGCCTTGCCGGTTCCAGCTGGATCGCGATAGGTCAGCTTCGACAGGATGCCTTGCAACTCGGCGAGCTTCTTGATCTCGATGCTCAGTGACGCCGATGCAGCCGTTTCTTTCTTGGCCGCGGCTTGCTTTGCTTTCCCTTGGTTGCGTAGTTGTGTCGCCTGCGCTCGGGCTTGCTTGGCGGTAGCGGTCATCGACTGCTTGCGGGCCGTCCACGTGGCTTGATCTGTCTTGGCCAGTTGGCCGAGCAGCGCATCGAGTTTGGCGGGTTGCGGTTTCGATTCTTGAGCGGTGGCCGCATGCGTGAAGCAGAGAGCCAGTATCGCAGTGCCCAGTTTGGGCTTCCATCCAGTGTTGCAGTTCATGGTGTTAGGCGATTGGACTAGTGCTGGAAGAGGAACTCTTTGCTGTTGAACATCGACCACAACACGTCATCCCAGGCATCGCGCGGTTTGGCGCCGGCTTGGCGAATGCTGTGCAGGATACGTTCTTGTTCGTCCTTGCGCGGTAAGCGTGCGTAGGTTGCCAGGAATAGTTCGTTGAGGATCTGGTCGGGAGCGGTCTTCGCGGCCAGCAATCGACTGACGCGACTATTTGATGCTCGTAGTTTTCGCTCGATGGTCTCGCCGTTGATTAAGTGCAAGACTTGGTTGAGCGTCGGCTCTTCTCGTCGGTCGCACGTGCACGCGGAGTCTCGGTCAGGGCGGCCGAATAGATTGAGGAAGCGGCTGCCACTATTGGCCTCGACGATTTGTACGGCGCTTTGGCCGAGTGGAATGCCACGGAACTTGGTGCGTACTTCGGTAATCGAACCGATGGCATCTAACATCTGTTCGGCCGACATTCGGCGGGGGGGCATGCCAGCGTAGGTGGATGCCGGATGATCCTCGGGGTGTTGCGTCGATTGATAGGTTGCTGATGCGCAGATCTCGCGAATCAGTTCTCGGATGTCGAAGTCGGCAGCCGCTAATCGTTCACCGAGTCGGCGATGTAGATCTGGGTGCGATGGTGGGTTGCTGACGCGTACGTCATCGACTGGCTGCACTAGGCCGCGACCAAAGAAGCGTGCCCAAACGCGGTTGGCGACGTTTTTGGCAAACCATGGATTCTTGCGTGAGATCAGCCATTCGGCCATGACCGCGCGGCGATCGACGCCGGGTTTGATCGCTGGCAGCACGCCGCCGAGGAACTGTGGTTTGGCTGCGACGCGGGTGCGTTCGTTCGTGACCTCGCCACTGTTGCGATTGAAGATGACTGTGTCGCGCGGGTCATCGCCGCGCTTGCGACCGACACGGCCAAAGAACGCCGCGAAGCCATAGTAGTCGTCCATTCGCCAGCGCTCGAATGGATGGTTGTGGCACTGCGCGCATTGCAACCGAATGCCGAGGAATGTTTGGGCCGCGTTCTCAGCCAGTACCTTGGGGTTGGTTGCTGTTACCCAGTAGTTCGCTTCAGGGACTGTGTAGGCGCCACCAGATGCGGTCAGCATGCGGTGCACGATTTTGTCCATCGGCATGCCATCGCGTAGTGCTTCACGTAGCCAGCGCGTAAAGACGTGCACGCCCTTGACCTCAAGTTGACCGCTCTCGATACCGAGTACCTCAGCCCAAGCCATAGCCCAGACATCGGGGAACTCTGGTCGCTGAAGTAACTGATCGACGATACGAATGCGCTTGTCGGCGGTGGTGTCCGCCAAGAAGTTGCGCACGTCATCGGGTGTAGGTAGTTGGCCGATGACGTCGACGAAGACCCTGCGCAAAAACGTCTGATCGTCGCATTGAGGTGCTGGGGATAGGCGTAGTTTGGTTAGCTTCTGCTGGATCAGGGTGTCGATCTCGTTGTTCGCCTGCATCGCTGGAGGTTGCCACGGATCGGCATTCGGTAGCACGATCACGTTCGCGACTTGTGCAAGGAAACCAAAGCGTGCTAGCACGAAGGCCTCGCCGTTCGACGCCGATTTAACGCCGCCATTCTCAATCGTTGCCGAAGAGGTGTTGCTTGAGGACATCAGGGCGAGGTCCGTGACGTCGCGCAGGGATCCGTCGCTGTATTCGGCTGTGACGACTAGCGAGGCGTGCTGATCGGGGCCAGCCAACACCAAGTCACGGGGCTCAACTGATAGCCGTATTAATTCGGGGACGGGGGCTTTCGGATTGTTCCCGTCATCAGTGGCTCCTGCTGCAATCCACGAGCGGATCATGTGCCACATGTCACTGTCGGGCTCGATGCGTTTGCCGCCCTTATGGCGAACCAGGCCTGATGGTTTGGTGAGGATTAAGCTCGAGTCGGGATCGGCGCAATCGATGCGGCGACTTCGGAAGTCGCGACTGAGGGCGCGTAGGTCGCGTTTGGGGTCAAACCCGAAGAGCGTTAATCCGAAGCCATTCTTTCCCGAAGCTGCGCCGTGGCAGGCGCCGCTGTTACATCCGGACCGGGTCAAGATGGGGATGACATCCATGCGGAAGCTCACCGGTGGTTGGAACGTCGCATTTTGCACGGTGACCTTTACCGTGGCGGACATGCTGTTGTGACGTACGGTTGCCGTGGCCTCGCCGTTAGCAAGTGGTATGAGCTTGCCCTCGCGGAAGGCGGCTATGCCGGCAGGATCGAACTGCACGTCGAGAGCGCGGCTGACATCGACGGTGATGCCTTGTGTTGTGATCGTTTGGGCAACGAGGCGATGCGTGTCTGTGCCGCTGTCCAGGGTTACACGTCTTGGGTAGACGGTAAGCCTCTTTTGTGCTGGTGGGTCTTGGCAGAAGGCGCCAGTCACAACCAGTAGCAACGGTAAGATGCGTAGGATCATCGTTGGTCTCCTGCTGACTTTGGCATGGCCGGTTTCTTTGTCGCTGGTTTGATCACCTTCAGCGGCTGGTCCACACGGATTTCACCGCTGCCTGCGCTGTGAGTGATGACACCTTCCTTCGTCGTGATCTTGAGTTGGATGTAGATCGATCGATGACGTCCGGGGCGTGTGGCTTTCGCCACATCGATGTCGATTGGTAGCTTGTCCATGCCAGGTTGGATAGCTGGGATCTTGTAGGTGATGCCCTTTGGGATGCGGCCGAGAACCGCGGTGACCTTGCCCGCAAACTCGCGTTTGTGGTCGAGTACGACGTCAAGTTTGCCTTTGTGGCCTTGCTCGATCCGCGCTCGAGGCACGGTCGCCGTGACCCAAGGTTCTTGTACTGGCAATTGAAAGATCTTAGTGCTGATCGTGCATGTGACCCCGTCGATGACGGAGCTTGCAACCAATACAGTTGGCCAGTCGCCGATGGCCGCACCAGAGTTTGCGTTGAATGACATGTTGCCATTCGTTTTCTTGCCAGTCAGGGTCAAGGTGCTCGCAGATACTCCAGCAGGTAGCGCTAGCGCACGTATCCTAACTGTGCCTGTGAAGCCTTTTTCGCGGGTTACTGTGATGGGCAACGCCATCGAACCACTGCGTACGATGGGGACGCGTGGCTGTTTGGTGGCGACGTCAAATGGCACTGCTTTGGTGACTACGACCGGTAGAGCATGCGCGAGCGTCGACTCGTAGACTTCATTGTTCCCCACGCGCAGCACCGGGTAGCGGTGCCTGTGACGGATCTCATAGGGCTTGTTGTCTTTTTTGTAGTGCAGCGATGGCGTGCTCAGGCGGCCTCGTAGCGGAGCCTTGGTTTGTGCCGAGAACACCATTGGTACGAACAGCCCCGGATTGGCATCGATTGTGTTGGCCTGCACACCTTCTGGCAGGCTTGCGTAGTGCAGCGTTGGTTGTTTGCGTGCATTGGCGCCAGTGATGCGAATCATTGTGGCGTTGTTGCGTCCTTGTGGCACAGCGATGCCGACGTATTCGGCGCGGCGTCCTGGCACGGCTTCGGTGGCTCTTGCGTAGGCTTCGACAACGCCTACTTCGAGGCGATAGAAGTGGGCTTCGCTACCTCGTTGTAGATGATCGCGGACGCAGGCGAAGAATGTCCCAGTTGCCGGTGGCGTGAAGTTGAGTCGGCCATCGAGGCCGGCACCATCATCATTGCTCGTCAGCGCTTTTCCCTTTGCATCGCGGATGATTAGAACTGGGTCGAGTGGTGATCGTAGAGATCGTGCTCGCGCTCGGATTTGTAGGCGCCGCCCTTTGGTCGCTCGGAATGCGTAACGATCTTCTGCGCCTGGGTTCTTGATGATGCCGTGAAATGCGCATGGTGCGGCGGGTGGTTCTTTGGGTGACGCACCTTCGGTAAAGCACGGTCGATCATCCACCGCAACCAATACGGGTGTGGGGCAGCTTTGACCGTTTACGACTGGGAAGACCGCATGCAGTCCATCGGTCGCTGGCAGCGTGATGGTGGCTTGGGCGGGCTCACCATCACCGAGTAACTGAACAGTGATGGTCTCATTTGGTCGTCCTCCGGCGGGCAATAGGCCAATAGGCCGCGGGAAGGTGCCTAGATGCAGTCGATAGGCGCCGAGTGATGAGCCTCGGTATGCGACGTCACGCAGTGCGAGCCAGTGGGTGCCTGATTTCTTTGCGGTGAAGCATGTCACTGGATCTGCTTTGCCAAGTGATGAGTCGTCGCTTCGTTGCAGGAGCTGTTTGTCGGGGCCGAAGATCTCTAGTTGCAGGTCAATGTCACTGAGGCCCAGGCGTACGGCTTCGACTTCGGCGCGTACGATTTCGCCAGCCTC
>Ga0315331_10000968_pt1 | contig 21135 bp, 11 predicted proteins | sample M160m34915metaG_FD_203456 | JGI IMG/M metagenome (GOLD analysis project Ga0315331, IMG submission 203456) | Ammonia-oxidizing marine archaeal communities from Monterey Bay, California, United States - M1 60m 34915 | ecosystem: Environmental > Aquatic > Marine > Intertidal zone | place: USA...
GATTAGCTGTTACTGAAGGTAGCACTAATATTACATATCCAAGATCATCGGATCCATATTATACAGGTTCTAGAATTAGTTCTGTTCCAAATGCTACTAGTTTTGTTATCCAAGTAGGTACAAGTAGCACTGCAATGGAATACACTTCAGGTGGTACAGTTCAGAAAGTGATTGTGGCACCTAGAAAATCTAATAGCACTGATAATGACGGTGATCCTGCTTATAATGGAACACCTGTTCTTCAAGTAATTGATACTACTAAGTTTGTAGTTAATACAGGAATTAATACTAATCCTCATCTTTATAATAGAGGTGGTGTTGTTAGAAGACCTCTTAAAGTTATTGTTGATGCTCCATTACCTTATGCAGGTATTGCCTTAACGTATGCCGATTCTAGTCCTGCTGGAGTTGGAACAGGTGGTATTGTTAATGTTGTAGTTGGTCAAGGATCAAGTATAATTAGCTTTACTATCACTAATACAGGAAGTGGTTATGGTAATGATGAAATTTTAACTCTACCTATCGGAGGTCCTACTGGTATTCCTACCGATCCTTCTAAGACCTATAAGGAATTCCAACTTACTCTTGACCCATGTTTCTATGATGAATTTACTGCTTGGTCTCTTGGTGAATTGCAATCATTGGATAATATTGAAAGACTTATTACTGGAACTAGAAAGGATTTCCCATTAGAACTTAATGGTGAAACAATAACCATTAGAGGTAAGGAAGGATCTAAGATTGTCGAGCAAGACCTTCTGTTAGTATTTGTTAATGATGTTCCTCAAGTTCCTGGTGAGGGGTATACCTTCCCAGGTGGTAGTAATATCACATTTACTGAAGCACCTAAAGAAGGTGATAAAATACAAATTCTTTTCTATAAAGGAACTGGTTCTCAAGACGTTGTTGAAAGAAGAGTCTTAGAAACTGTCAAACCTGGAGATGAATTGGAAATAGGGCATTTAGAATCTCAAGATTTCTGGTTGACTGAATCAGTCAGAGTTCCACTTAGTGTAGATTCTACTGATCGTGTTTCTACTCCTCCATATTATGGACCAGGAAATACTGCAGATCCTAATCTAGAAAGACCTATTAAATGGACTAGACAGACTGAAGATAAGATTATTAACCAAATAGGTGTAGGAAAGGATAGAGAAATTTATGAACCTGTGATTAATCCTTATTCACCAATTATCAAATCTGTGGGAATTGGATCAACTGTAATTTATGTTGAAAATGTAAGACCTTATTTTGATCCATATGATGAAGTTGATGATGTATCTCCTATAGCAAATGATTTCCTTTTCCAAAAGAAAGTTAAATTTATTTCTCAAGAAGTAAGATCTGGTGCTGCAGGAACTGCTATTGTTTCTGGATTAGGAACTATTACTTCTGTTGCTATTTCTACTGGTGGTATTGGATATAGCACTGCAGTAGTAAGTTTTGGATCAACTTCTCTTGGTGATAATACTACTGGTGTTGTTACAACATCTACTAGAGCATATGGAACTCCTGTAATTAGTGCTGCTGGAACTATTACTGGTATTGCACTTACTGCAGTTGGTTCTGGATATACTTCATCCAATCCACCATCTGTCCTTATTAGTCCTCCTGTATGGTCTGAAGAAGAAAATACAGTAGGTAGTTACACTGGTGATTCTGGAATAATTGTTGGATTTGGAACTACAACTGTTGGAGTTGCTACTGGATATCAATTAATATTTGATATGCATATCCCTCTTTCTTCAGATTTAAGAAATTCCAATATTACTGGAACAGCAGTTACAATCTGTGGTATTCAAACTGGTGATTACTTTATTGTTAATGATTCTAATGTTGGAATTGCTACTACGTCAATTGGTTCTCTTGCTGCTGATGGTGCTGTTATAGGAATCGGAACACAGTTTGTAAATAATGTATATGAAGTTAATACCTTTGAAATAGTTCAATCTCCTACAGGAGTTGCTACTAATGGAGTTGGTATAGGAACAACTCATATGAATAGGGTATTTGTTAAGATTGCTGAACATCTTGATTGGAATGGTCAGTGGCCTAGCTTTAGTGGAGTTGGAATTCAAACTGGAAATTACTTTGGATCTTATAGTTGGGGTAAGGTATCTTTACCTTCAAGATCTGAAGAGAATGCTTATGAAGCCTATACTTTAGGTGGAACAGGTGGTATCTCTACTTCTCCTGTAGTAAGAAGATCTAGATCTCTTAAATCTAAGGCATACTATACACCCCCAAGTTAATCCTTAATAAATAACTAAAAAATTAGTGTCCAATGGCTGCAATTATAACTGATCAGATAAGATTGTTGAATGCAAAGAATTTTGTTGCGGGAGTAACATCTACTACCAACGCTTATTATTCTTTCATTGGGTTACCAAATCCCATTGATATCCAAACTGATTGGAATACTGATCCCCCTTCGCCAAAAGATAATTTTAGTGAAGAGAATGATTATTGGGATAATATGTTAGCCTTGAAAAAGATTACTGCAGGGGATTGCCGACAAGTTGTTACTAAAAGAATATGGTCATCTGGTACAACTTATGACATGTATAGAGGAGATTATAGTAGATCAAATACTGCTCCTGTGTCAGGTGCAACAAACTTATATTCTGCAACATATTATGTCATAAACACTGATTATAGAGTTTATATTTGCCTTCAGAATGGTACTGATCCAGATAACCCTAATGGAAGACCTTCATTGGATGAACCAACTTTTACTGATCTAGAACCTAGATCTGCTGGAAGTAGTGGTGATAATTATCTTTGGAAGTATCTTTTTACAATTAAACCTGCTGATATTATTAAATTTGATTCTACTGATTTTATGCCTGTTCCTTTAAATTGGGAAACCAATGTGGATGATGCAGCAGTCAGAGATAATTCAGTAGATGGATCTATTAAAATTATTACTATTACTAATCGTGGTGAAACCATAGGTCCTTCAGGTGGTACTGAATATACAAAAGTGCCTATTAAAGGAGATGGGTCTGGGGCAGAATGCACAATTACTACAACTAACGACCAGCAGGTTGATACTATAGTAATTTCTAAACAGGGTTCAGGATATACCTATGGTAGTGTGGCTTTAGAAGATGGTGGTGTTCCAACTGGAACTACTATTCCTACTTTTGATGTTATCATTCCACCTCAAGGTGGTCATGGTTCAGACATTTATAGAGAATTGGGAGCAATGAATGTTCTTATATATTCTAGAATTGAAAATGATAATGAGAATCCAGATTTTATTACAGGAAATCAAATTGCAAGAGTGGGGTTAGTAGAAAATCCTCAAAAATATGATTCTACTGCACTTCTAACTGCTGATAAAGCTAGTTCTGTAAATGCTTTAAGATTGGCAGGGTCTGGTTACAGTTCTGCTACATTTACTGCTGATAGTTATTTCAATCAAACAATTTCTGCTGGATCTACTGCTCAAGGAAGGGTAGTAAACTATGATGAAACTACTGGTGTATTGAAGTATTGGCAAGATAGAACTCTTGCTGGATTTAATACTGTAGGAACTGCACAAACTGCTCCTACATATGGATACAATTTAAATCAATTTACTGGGTCTCCAGGAACTGGTGGAAACTTGGAAATTGTTCCTACTACTGGATCTACATTACAAATTGATAATGGATTCACGGGTATCTCTACCGTAATAAATAATATAACATATTATCTTGGTCAAACCTTTACTGATGGAATTTCCAACCCAGAAGTTAAGAGACATAGTGGTAACATTGTTTTTGTTGACAATAGACCTGCTATAACTAGGTCTGTTAACCAAAAAGAAGATATTAAAATAGTATTGCAGTTCTAAGAAATCATGCCACAGCAGACAAATTTAAATGTAGCTCCATATTTTGATGATTATGATTCATCAGATGATTTTTATCGGGTATTATTTAAACCAGGGTATCCTGTTCAAGCGAGAGAGTTAACAACTCTTCAATCTATACTGCAAAATCAGATTGAGAAATTTGGTCAACATTTTTTTAAAGAAGGTGCTAAGGTAATTCCTGGTAATACTGGATATAATAGACTTTATTATGGAGTTCAAATACAAAATAATTTTCAAGGGGTTCCTGTATCTGCATATGCTGATCAATTAATTGGAACTAAAATTACAGGACAAAGATCTGGTATAAGTGCTGTTGTAGATTCTATTTTAATGCCTGAAGAGTCTGAACGTGGACAACTTACTCTCTATATCAATTATTTAAATTCCAGTACATCAAATAATACTACCCAGACATTTTTTGATGGTGAAGAATTAAAATGCAATACGGTTATTTCTTCTGGGTTATTGGGTAATGCAACCATTTCACCTGGAGCACCATTTTCTATTACTTCAAATGATGGAGCAGCAGTAACAGGATCATCTTTCCAAATACAAGAAGGTGTATATTTTGTTCATGGTCAATTTGTAGGAGTTGCTCAAGAAACACTTATTTTAGATCAATATGAGACAAATCCTAATTATAGGGTTGGTTTATTTGTAGATGAGCAAATAATTAATGCGGATATTGATGAAAGTTTAAATGACAATTCTCAGGGATATAATAATTTTGCTGCTCCAGGTGCTGATAGATTAAAAATTACTTTAAGTTTATTTAAAAAAGACTTAGATGATTATGATGATACAAGTTTTGTAGAATTAGGAACAATAACTGAGGGTGTATTAAGAGCTGCTAAGAGTGGTAGAAGTGGTAAAGGAACTGGTGGAGGATTAATTGGTGTAGGTGGTGGTGGAGCTGGAGCATGGGATTTAACTGATACTCTTGCAAGAAGAACTTTTGATGAAAGTGGTAATTATGATATAAAACCATTTGATGTCACTGTGATGAATTCATTGAATGATAATATTGGAAATAGAGGAGTATATCAAGCAGGTCAATTTACAGCTAATGGTGGAACTCCATCTGATGATTTGGCACTTTATAAAATTTCTCCAGGAAAAGCATATGTAAAAGGATATGAAATTGAAACTTTAGATCCAACATTTATTGATTGCCCTAAGCCAAGAGATACAAAACTTGTTGAAAATAATGCAATAATTTATAATACTGGTTCAACACTTAAGTTAAATAGTGTATTTAGAACTCCTACTGTAGGTATCGGTAGTACATATATTGTAAGTTTAAGGGATCAAAGACAAGGAACTGATGAGGAAAAGGCTGCTGGAAATGAAATTGGATATGCTAGGGTTTATGATTTTAGATTAGAGTCTCAAAATTATAGTACAACTAATAATGACTTAGATGAATGGGAACTTTCTTTATATGATGTACAATCATTTACTGAAATAACATTAAATAATCCTATTACTCAATCAGTTCCTGCTCTTATTGAAGGAAAAAGAAGTGGTGCAAAGGCATTTTTACAAGGATCTGTTACTGCTGGATTGGGGATAACTGTATATGAAAAAAGTGGTCAATTTGTTAAGAATGAACAACTTATAATTAATGGTATTAATAATGGAAGAGTTGCTTTAGGTATTACAGAACATTCTATATCTGCCGTAAAATCTGTTTACGGAACTGATGATGGTTTAGTTGGTATTAAAACATTTAATGCTAATGTAGTTCCATCAGTATTGTTTCCAGTTGGGGTAGCAACCGTGGGTGTTGTTACTTTTGCAAATAATCAATCTACTATTAAGAGTGCTAATCCAAATTTCCCAGGAATTACTACTATTGGTAATTTAATTCAATATACTGATTTAAATTATTCCGAAGATCCAATAACTGCTAGAGTTGTAAGTGTAGGTGCTTCTCATATTAATGTTACTGGTGTTACTACAGTTTCAGGAATAGTTGATGGTACACTTCCTAAAACATCTGTTAGGAATGTAAGTGATTTAAGAGTAATGGCTACATTATTAGATCCTTCATCTGATAATACTTTATACACACCACTTTCAAAGAAAAATGTTTCTGATGTTGATTTAACTTCCGCATCTATTGTTATAAGAAAATCATTTCCCGTAACTATTAGTAATGGTCAATTAAATACTCCTTTACCTTCTTTAGGTTCTGATGAGACTTTCCAACCATTTACAACCAAGAGATATTTATTAATTGGTAGTGCTGAAGGGGCATATGATTTAACTGCTGATCAATTTGATTTTGGAACAGGAAATACTTGTCAAATACGTGGTTTATCAACACCATCACAATCTAATAATGGTGCAACTCTTATTGCTACTATTAAAAAGGCAAAACCAAAAGCAAAAATAAAGATAAACGATAAAATTAAATCCATTGTTATCAATTACTCAAAGATTGCAGGATCTGGAATTGGAGCAACAACTTTAAATGATGGATTAACGTATGGAAATTATCCATATGGAACCAGAGTACAAGATGATGAAATATCATTAAATGTTCCTGATGTTGTTTGGGTTCATGGTATTTTTGAATCTGCAGACACAAGTAATCCATCAGCTCCAAAAGTAAATCTTTCTTCTATTGTTACTCAATCAACTACAACTAATGAATTAATGATTGGAGAGTATATGGTGGGTGAAGACAGCGATGCTGTTGCTGTTGTTGCGGAAAAATTAACTGATTCTCAAATCACCTTTGTTTATGATAATGAACTTCTTTTTAGAGAAGGTGAAACGGTAACCTTTAAAGAATCAGGAGCTTCTGCAATTGTTTCTTCTCTTGATACGCCTAGTTTTGATATATCACCAAATTACACATTTGCTGATGGTGGTGAAGATTCATTTTATAATTATGGAAAAATTAGAAGAAAAGCAGATGTTGAAGCACCTGAAAAGAAAATAAAAGTTTATTATCAAAGTGGATCTTATGCTGATAATGATACTGGAGATATTACAACAGTAAATTCATATGATCAGTTTAAGTATGGTTGGGATATTCCAAGGATTAATGCTTGGAGTTGTAGTGATATTATTGATATTAGACCAAGAGTTGTTCCACTTTCATCCGTGGCAGAAGGAGATCGATCTCCTTTAGAATTCCTTGGAAGATCATTCACTGGATCTGGAGATTCTGCACCTAGTATTTTAGCATCTGATGAAACTATTGTAGTAGATTTCTCATTCTATCTTCCAAGAATTGATAGAATATTCTTAAGTAAATCTGGAAAATTCCAAGTAAAATTTGGAGTTTCTGCTGAAAATCCAAAACAACCAGTTCCTGTTGATGATGCAATAGAAGTGGCAACCATAGGAATGCCAGCATTTCTTTATGCACCGTCTAATGCTGCATTACAATTCTTAAATCATCGTCGATATACGATGGGAGATATTAAGAAACTTGATACTAGAATTAAAAATTTAGAATATTATACTAACCTTTCTTTATTAGAAACAAATACTGCAAACTTCTTTGTTCCTGATGAAGATGGTTTTAATAGATATAAATCTGGATTCTTTGTTGATAATTTTACTGGTTTTGAAACTCAAGAACCTGGACTTAAAATTAATAATAGTATAGACAGAAAACGTAAAGAATTACGTCCTAGACATTATACCAATTCTGTTGATTTGATGCCTGGTCCTGTTGTTGGTGTTGATGTTGATGATGATCAAGCATTTGCTACACTTGAAGGTGTTAATGTAAGAAAAAATTCTGATGCAATAACATTAGATTATTCTGAAGTTGAATGGTTGAAGCAAAATTTTGCTACAAGATCTGAAAGTGTTACTCCTTTCTTAATTAGTTTCTGGCAGGGAACTATGGAATTAACTCCTTCATCTGATACGTGGGTTGATACTGCAAGATTACAAGCTAAAATTATTCAAACTGAAGGTAATTATGCTGCCACATTAGATAATATGGTTAGAAATGATGGTGTTGACCCTCAGACTGGCATGGGACCTGTTATTTGGAATGCATGGGAAACAAATTGGACAGGAACTACAAGTCATGATTTTGAAGGTGCATCAACAGTCACCGAGAATGATACAGTAACATGGTCAGAAGGTGGTTGGGTTAATCAAGAACCAAGTACTAACCCTGCTCGTTGGGTTACTGCTACTGTAACCACTACAACTAGAAACTGGTTTAGAGAAACTATTCAAACTGGAGTGGAAAGTAGAACTGGTCTTAGAACTATTGTATCTGAGACATTTGATGAACAATCTGTTGGTGATAGGGTTGTTAGTAGAGAGCTTGTTGCATTTATGAGATCTCGAAATATTGAATTTATTGCTAAGAAAGTCAAACCATTAACACAATTATATGGTTTCTTTGATGGTCAAAATGTAACTAAGTATTGTGTTCCCAAATTAATTGAGATATCAATGACTTCTGGATCATTCCAAGTCGGTGAGACTGTTTTTGGATCAATGTGGCATGTTGATATAAAAAATGAAAAATTCCGTGCAAGGGTTTCTCAATCAAATCATAAAGAAGGTCCATATAATGTTCCTACAAAAACTTTCCGTGATAATCCTTATACAAATCAACCATTATCATCCAATTATTCATCAACTTCAGATGTATTGAATATAGATACATATTCTTTATCCAATCAAGCACAAGGAGATTACTATGGTTGGGTTGAAGAAGGTATGAAGATTAAAGGTATGAGTAGTGGAGCAGTTGCAACTGTTACTGGTGTAAAATTACTTTCTGATGTTTCTGCTTTCTGCGGAGGATCATTCTTTATTCCTAACCCAAATAACATCAATCATCCAAGATTTGAAACAGGAACTAAAGTTTTCTCATTAACAAGTGATCCAGACAATGATTCAGATAAAGCAACTACTCTTACTGATGAAACATATACTGCTTCTGGAACTTTAGAAACTGTTCAGGAAAATATTCTTTCTATTAGAAATGCTAGAATTGAACAAAGGCAAGAATTCCAAGAAAGAAACGTTGAAGAAAGTCTTGGAACAACACTTGTTGGACAAGAGACTACTACAAGTGAAGAGGGAAGAAGAATTAATGGATGGTATGACCCTCTAGCTCAATCTTTCTTAGTTGAAGATGAAGGTGGTATCTTTATAACAAAATGTGATGTGTTCTTTAGAACAAAAGATGATATGGATGTTCCTCTCGTCTTCCAAATAAGATCCATGTTGAATGGATTCCCAACACAAAATGTTCTACCATTCTCAGAAATTGTATTACAACCCGATGATGTCATAACTTCAGGTGATGGATCAGTAGCAACTACTATTACTTTTAGAGCTCCAATATACTTAGAAGGTGGTAATACAGAATATGCTATTGCTTTAGCATCAAACTCAACCAAATACAGTGTTTATATTTCCAGAATTGGTGAAACTGATCTTTTAACTGATACATTTATTTCTAACCAGCCTTACTTGGGATCTCTATTTAAGTCGCAAAATGCTTCTACATGGGAACCTAGTCAATGGGAAGATCTAAAATTTACTCTTTATAGAGCAGAATTTGAGACTGCTGGAAGTGTAGAATTCTATAATCCAAAATTAACTCAAGGTAATAGTCAAGTTCCAATATTAATGCCAAATTCTCTTTCATTAGGTTCTAGAAAGATTAGAGTTGGTTTAGGTACAACAGTTGCTGATTCTTATGCAGATGGTAATACTTTCTTACAGGATGGAACAAATGCTACAGGTAACCTTGTAGGTGCTGGTGGATCTGCAACAGGAACTTTAACTATTGCTAATGTTGGTATTGGTTATACTCCTTTAGACGGTAATCTAACATTTAGTAATGTCAATCTGACTACAGTTACTGGTAATGGAAGGGGTGCTGTTGGTAATGTTTATATTGAAAATGGAGTTGCAGCTGCTGCCACTATCACTTCTGGTGGATCTGGTTATCAAGTGGGTGATGTTATAGGAATTACTACTATTGGTTTATCTACTGGTGGTAATGGAACTGTTGGTAGAGATGGTAGATTTACTGTTGCTGGTATTGGAATGACAAATGAACTTATTTTAGATAATGTTCAAGGTAATTTTGCTACTGGTGCTGGTAAGACAATGAGATATACTAATAGTGCTGGTGTAACTACAGAGTTAAACTTTAGTAATGGTGGTAATGTTACTATAAATGCAATTGATGTAGAATCTGATGGTTTACATATTAAGGTGAATCATAAGAATCATGGTATGTATTCTACTGATAATTTAGTTGAAATTTCAGGTGTTCAGAGTGATATTAAACCAACTAAATTAAGTCTTGCATTAGATGCTGGTAATTTAACTAACTTTACTGTTGATGACGCAAGTTCCTTTACTAATTTTGAAAATGTTGGAGTTGGAACAACTAATAGAGGATTAGTTAAAATTGGAGATGAGGTTATTAGGTATAGCAATGTTAGTGGTAATGTAATTACCATTGATCAGATTGGAACAGGAAGAGTTGATATTGATAAGATTGATCATCCAGTTGGAACACCTGTTTATAAATATGAACTTGGTGGAGTTTCTTTAGCAAGAATTAATAAGACTCATGGATTAACAACTTCAACATCATTTGATCCTTCTTCAAATGCTGATAATATAGGTTTTGATTTCTATAATGTTAAAATTGATCAAAGTGCTCAATCATCTAGTGGAGTTAAGATGGATGCTACTAATAGAAGCACTGATGTTGGATTCCCCAAACTTTACCTTAATCAAACTAAATCATCAGGTGGATATAATATAAGGGCTACTCAAAATATGCCTTTTGAAGTTATTGTTCCAGTAGCTCATAATATGACAGTTACAGGAACTACGATTGGTGCTGAAATAAGAACTACTTCTGCATCAGGAATTGAAGATCAGGACATCCCATATATCGATCAAGGATTTGAATCTGTTACTGTTGGTGAAACTAATTTCCTCGATAGCCCTAGAGCAATTTATTCTAAGGTTAATGAAGATGAAAAATTAGATAATATTGTGGGAAATAAATCTCTACAAATGAGATTAACTCTCAATACAGTTGATACGAGGGTAAGTCCTGTAATAGATGCTCAAAGAGTTAGCACAATTCTTACATCTAATAGAGTTAATGATGTAATTAGTAATTATGCTACAGATAATAGAGTAAAGAGTGTTTTTAATGATCCTACTGCATGTCAGTATATTAGTAAGGAAATAAAGTTGGAAAATGCAGCTACTTCTATAAAGGTACTGTTGGCTGGACATATTCATGTCGATGCTAATGTTAGAGCATTTTATGCAATTAGTGATAAGCAAGCATTTGAACCAATTTGGACACCTTTCCCTGGATTTAATAATTTAAATAGTAGAGGTGAAATTGTTAATCCTGAAGATAGTGATGGGCAATCTGACAAATTTGTTCCAAAAATTAATGATTATGGATTTGTGGGTAATGTAATTTTCAATGATTATACATTTACTGCAGATAAGTTACCTGCATTTAGGTATTATAGAACTAAATTGATATTGACAAGTAAGGATCAAGTATATGTTCCTAGAATCAAAGATCTAAGAGTTATGGCACTTGCTTAATATGGAAAAATATAATATAGAAGGACATGTTGATCTTGCAAGAGATCCTCAAACACGGTCTATAGTTAATGTGAATTCCATAGAATATCAACATTATGTTGCATCAAGAGATGCAAAAAAATCAAAAAATGAAAGAGTGGACTCTATGGAAAATGATCTTGCTAGTTTAAAAGGTGAAATTGGTGAAATAAAATCACTACTAAGGGAGTTAGTCAATGGCAAGTAAAAATCTGACATTTGATCCAAATGCAGGAGTTCCTTATGCTGCTAATTTAGCACTTTATACTGGTGCAGATTTTAAGACTACCTTTAATGTAGTTGATACTTCTGATGTTGCTTATGATTTTCAAGGATTAACCACTACTTCTGTTTGGACTGGATCATCCCAAATGCAGAAAAGTGCAGGTATTGGTGCAACCACTACACCTGCTGGAACCTTTACCGTAGGGTTTAGTAGTGCTGGTGGTGGTATATTTGAAATATCAATGGGATCTACTGCTACAAGAAATTTAGCAGAAGGTAGATATGAATATAATGTTCTAGTAAGTTCTGGAGCAACAATTTATAATATAGTAAACGGAAATATATTAGTTCATACTGGAATTGCTTCCGCACCCTAAATATTAAAGAGGTAGAGTATAAATGGCACAACCAGGAAGTAGATCCGAATTTAAACAGTATTGCTTAAGGCAGTTAGGTGCTCCCGTGCTGGAGATCAATGTCGCTGACGAACAATGCGAAGATAGAATTGATGACGCCATTCAATTCTTTCAAGAAAGGCATTTTGATGGAGTAGTCAGGACTTATTTAAAATATAAAATAACTGAGGCTGATATTAATCGAGGAAGAGCCTCGATGGCAACAGGTAAGAAAACTACAGGAATAACATCTGAAACTGCATCGGCAGATATTGCAGGAACAGATACAGATTTTACTTGGTATGAGAATAGTAATTATATACAAGTTCCATCATCAGTAATTGGAGTAGAAAAAATCTTCCGTTTTGGTGGAAGCAATTCTATATCCAATAATATGTTTAGTATTAAATATCAGTTATTCTTAAATGATATTGCTTTTAATCTTGGATATAATGGACTTTTAAGTTATGCAATGACTCAGACATATTTGTCTGATATTGATTTTTTATTGACTACTGAAAAACAAATTAGATTTAATCAAAGACAAGATAGATTATATTTGGATATTGATTGGGCAGCATGTGTAGAAAATGAGTGGATAGTTCTTGAGTGCTTCAGACTTCTTAATCCTAATGATTACACTAGGGTGTGGAATGATTCATTTTTGAAGAAATATACTACTGCTCTTATTAAGAAGCAGTGGGGTCAAAATTTACTTAAGTTCCAGGGTGTTAAGTTACCTGGTGGGATTGAAATGAATGGAAGACAAATATATGATGATGCAGAAAAAGAATTGGAAATTATTAGAGAGCAAATGTCCAATACTTATGAACTTCCACCGTTGGATATGATAGGATAGATTATGCTCAATCCATTTTTCCAACAAGGGTCCACATCAGAACAGAATTTAGTACAAGATTTAATCAACGAACAGTTGAGGATGTATGGTGTTGAGATACATTATCTTCCTCGCAAATATATGAATGAGAAGACTATATTGAGGGAAGTGGTTCAATCAGTATTTGATGATTCATATCCATTAGAAGCATATGTAGATAACTTTGATGGATATGCAGAAAATCCTACTTTACTTTCAAAGTTTGGTATTGAGCAAACTAATGAAGTAACTCTTGTTATTTCTAGAGAAAGATGGGAAACATATATTCAACCATTACTTAAAAACGAATCTAATGTAAAGTTAACTACCCGACCTAAAGAGGGTGATTTAGTTTATTTTCCACTAGGTGATCGTTTATTTGAAATCAAATATGTTGAGCACGAAAAGCCATTCTATCAGTTAAAAAAGAATTACGTTTATACTCTTAAATGTGAACTCTTCCGTTACGAGGATGAGGTTATTGATACTGGAGTTTCTGAGATTGATGATACCTTAACTGGTGATAATGCAGATGGAACTTCTGAAGATGGTCTATCAACACTACTTGGATCTTCCCAAACTCTTACATTAGTGGGAACTGGAGCAACTGCAGCTGCTGTTATTGGTTTCAATACAGAAGGATCTATTAGGTTAATTACTTTGAGTAATAGGGGTGGTGGTTATAGTGCTATTCCAACTATTGGAGTAAGTTCTGCACCTAGTGGTGGTGTAACAGGTATTCTTACTGCTACTATGATTAGTGGTATTAATGTATGTAATTTAAATATTAGTGATAACCTTAAATCTGTTCAACAGGTTGTAATTACAAATCCAGGTTCTGGATATACTATTGCACCTACACTTCAAGTAACTGGTGGAGGGGGTGCAGGTGCCGCAGGAACGGTCTTTATAGGTGATGGGGCAGTTGGTATCGTTACACTTAGTGATGCGGGTTCTGGATACACTACAGCACCAACTGTGACCATTACAGCACCTGTTGGTGCAGCAAATACACGGGCAACTGCTGAAGCAGTAGTAAGTTCTGCTGGAACCATTACTTCTATTAATATTACTAATGCTGGTGCTGGATATACTTCTAGTCCTACAATTACAATTGGTAATCCTGCACTTGATAATAGTGGCAACTTCAAGTTTAATGAAATTGTTACAGGATCTATTACTGGTGTGAAGGGTAGAGTAAGAACTTGGAGTGCAACAACAAACGTTCTAGAGGTGGCAAACGTATCTGGAATGTTTAGTATTGGAGAGAATATAACTGGTAATAGTTCTGGTGCTGTCCATGCATTAAGGGTTGTTAGTGAAGATCCTCCAGAGGATGGATTTGCTGATAATGTCAATATAGAATCTGCTGCAGATGGTATTTTGGACTTCAGTGAACAGAACCCATTCGGTATTCCCTAAATATAAGATACTAGGACTCTAACAATGTTTGAATATTTTTATAACGAAATTTTGAGAAGAACCATTATTGGTTTTGGTACTTTGTTTAATAGTATTTCTGTTAAACAAAGTGGTGGGGATACTGACGCTAGTATTATCCGTGTTCCTCTTGCATATGGACCTACTCAAAAGTTCTTAGCAAGATTAACTCAATCTCCAGATCTCAATAAAGCAACATCTTTATCTTTACCGAGGATGTCTTTTGAGTTTACTGGTTTAACATATGATCCAAGTAGAAAAGTTACTACTACTCAAAAAATTGTAGTTCAAAATCCTGATTCTTCTACTCCTGATGAAAAGAAAGTTTATATGCCCGTCCCTTATAATATGCAATTTGAACTTGCTATTATGTGTAAATTAAATGATGATGCATTACAGATTGTAGAACAAATATTACCATATTTTCAACCTTCTTATAATTTAACCGTTAATTTGGTAGGAGCTATTAATGAGAAAAGAGATATTCCAGTAATACTTGAAAACATTACTATGCAGGATGATTATGAAGGAGATTTTGAGTCTAGAAGAGTTCTTATGTATACTCTAAGATTCACTGCTAAGACATACTTATTCGGTCCTGTTACAGATGCTTCCAAGGATATTATTACCAAGTCTACTGTCAATTATCTTACTGGCACTGATACGTCTAATGCAACACGTAACCTTACATACTCTGTTGTTCCTAGAGCAATTCAGAACTATGATGGAACTGTCCTTACTAACTTAGCAGCAGATATTACTAAGACTCAAACAACATTTGAGGTTGAAGATGGTAGTGGTATAACAGCATCTTCTGGTTCTACAAGTGTCTATATTGACCTTGGTGGAGAGGAACTCTATGTTAAAGCAGTAGATGGTAATAAGTTGACTGTTAAGAGGGGTCAGGATGGAACTACAAAACTTGCTCATATAAGAGGTACATCTGTTAAGTCTATTACAACTGCTGATAATGTATTAGTAGAGGAAGGAGATGACTTTGGATTTAGTGGAACTTTAGTTGGAGAGTAAAGTGAAAAACCATTTAGATGATGCCTTTAACATAACACCTACCGAAGTCGAAGTAGATGAGAGTGATGTTGTAGTTGGAGTTGATAGAGATAAACCAGATAGACTTACTAAGGATGATGTAACCAAAGATTATGAGTATACTCGTGGCAATCTTTATAGCATCATAGAGAAGGGTCAGGAAGCAATTAATGGTATTCTCGAACTTGCACAGGAAAGTGAGATGCCGAGGGCATACGAGGTCGCAGGGCAGTTGATTAAGAGTGTTTCTGATGCTACTGATAAGTTGATGGATCTTCAGAAAAAACTTAAAGATGTTGAAGAAGATACTCCTCAAAAAGGACCATCTACTGTTAACAACGCATTATTTGTTGGTTCAACAGCAGAACTAGCTAAGCTTTTGAAAAACGGAACAAAAGAACAGAATAAATAAAACAGGGAGAAAAATCCCGAAGTATTCATCATACTCATAAAATGCCAGATGACAAGTTACCGTCTATGGGCGATTTCACTGAAGATCCCAGTGAATTACCATCAGTCGAAGATTTTATAAAAGAAGAAAAAATTGAAGAGAACTTACCTTCTGTCGATGAATACATCGTAGATATAGAGGAAGAAGTAGAACATAAAGAATCAGATTTACCTTCAGTAGAAGATAAGATAGTTGATGAGAATTTACCAACTATTGAGGATTATATTGAGGAAGAAGAAGTAGTAGAAGAAGATATCGAAACTACTGGTGGAATTTCTGTTCAGGAATATAGTCCTGAAATGCAGTTTAGAGATTATGAATTTATTGATATTATTAAAAGACCTGAGTGGAAGGAATTAGTTGGTCTTGTTAATGAGGTAAAAGATAATATACCAGATATTCCAGAAATAAAATATTATGATGATGATCTTGAAAAGATATCAGAAACTATTGAAGAATTAAGATCTCAGATACCAGTAGTTCCTGAAGTAAAGTATTATGATGAAGATATAGATCAGGTTAAACAAACCATATCTGATCTACCAGAGGTAAAATATTATGATCAAGAAGTAAATAATTTAGAGGGAAGATTTTCTGAATTAAAGGAATTTGTATCTAATATTCCTAATTATGATGATGAATTAAATTCTCTTAGAGATAAGTTTAATTATGATATTCAAGAAGTTTCAGAAAATATTGAAGTAAAGGATTTTGAAAGGAAAGTTGAAATTGATAATGTAAACAGTAATTTAAAGGAAACTAGTGAAAAAATATATGAAGAATTAAAGAAATCTTCTGATCAGATACATGAATATAAACTTCATTTAAAAGATGATGACAGGAAATTAAAGAAACAGATATTAGGTCAATATAATCTTTTAAAGGAAAATATTGAGAAAAAAGTAAAGGAATTTAATACTAAAAATATTGAATCTCAAAATGTTATTAGTGGTTCTCTTAAAGAGTATTTTGATGAACTCCAAGAGAAAATTTCTGCTATACCAGAAGTAAAATATTATGATGAAGAGATTGGAAAATTAAATGATAAATTTGAGATTGATATAAAGGAATTACGGGAAATCGTAGACCAAATAAAGGAAACTCAGAAACAAGATCTACAAGAGAATCTTTTAACTGAACCACCTAGTACTGATAATGAAGATCCATTAACTCCATTAGATCAGAAGTTTGTAACCTATGAAAAGTTACAAGAGAACTATCAATTATTTGTTAATAGGGTTCAACAACAATTAGCCTCATTTGGTGGCGGTGGAGAAACTAAACTTCAATACCTCGATGATATTGTAGGTATTGCCACCAATTTAAGTGCTTATAATGAAATGTATCTTAAAGTAGATACATCTCAACCTAAAGGTAAGAATTTTGTATTTGAAACTGTTGCTGCTGGTGCTGGTGGAACATGGGGTTCTAATGCTGTTGGTGTTTGGACTGGTAGAAATGTAGGTATTGCAACAACTGCTAGATCTAGTGTTGCATTATATGTTGATGGTGATACGACTATTACTGGTGACCTCAATGTTACTGGTGATATGTCTTATGATGAGGTAACAGGCAGAAACCTTAATATTACTGGTGTTGCAACTGCTACAACATTTAATGGAAATATAACAGGAACTGCTGCTACATTTACTTCAGGAACTTTTAGTGGAAATGTATCTGTTGCTGGAACATTAACTTATGAAGATGTAACCAATATAGACTCTGTAGGATTAGTAACAGCAAGAAAGGGAGTAAGAATAACTGAAGGTGGACTTGTAGTAACTGCTGGTGTAGCAACTGTTGGAACAGCAATCACAATGGGTGGTGGCACAGTAACTGCTACAGAATTTGTAGGTTCTGGTTCTGGGTTAACAGGAGTAGCATCTACCGATTATATCATCACAGGAACTGCTGCTACATTTAATAGTCAAGTTAAAATTGTCAATCTTAATGTTACTGGAGTTACTACTGCAACAACATTCTATGGTGATGGTTCAGGTTTAACAGGTGTTGCATCTACTGACAATATTATCACTGGAACTGCTGCTACATTCAATAATCAAGTCAATATATTAAATGTTAGTGTTAGTGGTGCTTCTACAGTTACAGGTGATTTAACTGTTGGTGGAGATTTAAATGTTAGTGGTGATATTGAATATGATGAAGTAACTGGTAGAAATTGGAATATAACAGGTGTTGGTACAATTACTAGATTAAATTCTACTAATATTGTAGGAACTATATCTACTATTACTAGATTAGATGCTACCAATTTAAATGTTAGTGGGGTATCAACCTTTAGTAATACTGGAGTGGGAACCGTTCATATTGGTGTTGGTACTACTGCACTATTAGTTGATGGTGATGCAAGAGTTACGGGTATCCTTACCGTAGGTAGATCATCCATTACTATAGATGGTGAAAATAATCAAATTAATGTTGGTCTTGTTACTGTTACTAATTCCACTATCGTAATTGGTGAAAATGTAACAATCGACTCTAGTGCGTCTGGTATTAACTCTGCACCAAATGTCTTATATGTTGCTAAAGATGGATTAGATACAAATAATGGAACATCTATTGATAATGCATTTTTAACAATTAAAGCTGCTGTTGGAGCTGCTTCTTCAGGCACTACAGTCAAAGTTCTTTCTGGTAAGTATACTGAGTCTAATCCTATTTCGGTTCCTGCTTTTGTTTCTATTGTAGGAGATGATCAAAGAGCAGTTGAAGTTAAACCAAGCACAACCAACCAAGATATCTTCCATGTAAGAAAGGGTGATAAGTTAGCAAATATGACTTTCAAAGGTCATGTAGCACCTGCTGCTGCGGTTGCTTTCCCAACTGATGAAATAGCAGAAAACGTAGGTGGTGGAAAATGGAAAGGTCCATATGTTCAGAATTGCACAAGTGATACAACCACAGGGACAGGAATTTATATTGATGGTGATCAAGCAAGATTACTAAAAGCAATGAATGTTGACTCCTTTACCCAATACAATCAGGGTGGTATTGGAGTTGCTGTTACTAATGGTGGATTTGCACAATTAGTATCATTGTTTACAATCTGTTGTAATGAAGCAGTTAAAGTAGATAAGGGTGGACAAGCAGATATAGCAAATAGTAATTGTAGTTTTGGAACTTATGGATTAGTTGCTAAAGGTGTAAGTGATCTTCAATATACAGGTATTGTTACTTCATCTGCTGCAATATCACAAGCAGAAGCAATAGTTAATGTTGATACTACTGAATATACAATGAATAATTTTGTTTATGATTATACTTCTGGTATTGCTACAGTTACTACTACTGCTGCTCATAATTTCCAAGTAGGAATGGGAGTAACTCTTGCAGGAATTGGATTAACTTGTGATTATGGATCTAAGACTTATCCATATAAAAAACCTTCTATTTTTACTGTTGATTCCATTCCATCTACTACATCGTTTGTAGTTAATGTTGGTATCTCAACACTAGCTCATCATTATGTTGGAACAGGTTCAAGTGCTGGAACTGCAAAGATTGATGTTGATAGACCTTATGATGGACAGACAGTATACTTTGATAAATTATACAAACAAGTTAATAAGATTACTGTTAGTAATGGGGGAAGTGGGTATACATCTACTCCTATCGTAACTATTGATGACCCTGATGGACCTAGTGGAGAAACTGCTTCTGCATATGCTACTTTAGAAGATGAAGCAATTAAATCTATTACTATTATCAGTAGTGGAAGTCAATATGAAGGAACCCCAGATGTTACTATTAGTGGAGGTGGTGGAAGTAATGGAGCTGCGACTGCTAGTATGGATCCACTATACTATACAATAAATAGTTCGACAGCCGTATCTTCAGGAATTACTACATTAACACTTGCTACCAATTTACTCAATACTGTTGGGGTTGGTTCTACAGCATACTTCTCTCAAGGAAGTAAAATAGTTGCTAGTTCACATACATTTGAATATGTTGGTTCTGGTAATGATATTGTTAGTGCTACTCCAAAACGAGGAGGAGTTCTTGATCAAGAGAATGAAGTTATTACTGAAGATGGTGGTAAGGTTCTTTATACAAGTACTGACCAAGCAGGTAACTTTAGAATAGGTGATGACTTGAAGATTAATCAAGAAACTGGTACAATTAGTGGAAGAGCCTTTAGTAAGAGTTTGTTCTCAGAAATGACACCGTTTATCCTAGCATTAAGTTAATATGGCACTCGCACTCAATAGATTTAAAACATATACTGCTACACTTACTACAAGTAGTGCAACAGTATATACTGCACCAACAGGATATACTGGTATTATTTTATATGCACATATAACAAATTATGCTGCAGCTGCAACTACTCTTACTATGTCCCATGTAAGAAGTGGCACAACTACTCAGATTATTAGTGGAGCAAATGTTCCTGTTAATGATGCTTATATTCCTTTGGATGGTAAATTGGTATTAGAGACTAGTGATTATGTTGTTGCTCAAGCAGGGGCAAATACTACTTTAAAGATTCTTCTTTCAGTATTGGAGACGGCAAATGCCTAAATTGATTAGTCAAGTTAATAGTCCTGCAGTAGGTATTAGTAGTGATGGAACTCTTTTAGGAGATGCAACGCAAATAAATTTTGAAAGTAATAGAGTTAAATATGATAGTAATACAGGAATAGCAACAGTGATGAGTGATCCTCTATCTGTAATTGGTCTTTAATATAACTTGAAAGTAACATAAATAAATATAACAGAGTCTTTCTCTTTTTATGAAAAAGTGTCCCCAAGGTGAATATTATTGCCATGACATGAAAAAATGTAAACCAATTCCAACAGGGTGGCATACTACTCGTTTGGGTTGGTTAGTTAGAGATATTGATGATGAAAACAAAAAGAAAAATGGTAATGGCAAAAAATCTAACGGATCTTCTAACGGACATGGGAATGGTTCAAATGGTAATGGTAATGGTGGTAACCACTCTGGCAATGGTGGGAGTAATGGCTCTAATGGTGGTGGAGGAGTAAGTGAATCCACATACATACCAAGAAAAACAGGAAATATAATAACCGCAATGTTGGCATGGAGAGGAAGTCAGTACAGTCTTCAGATGTTCTTCCCCCATATCAAAACCCCCTCACGCAGAGAAGTACAGGATCAAGTGAGAAAAGTGTATCCTAATGCTAAACTCTGGAATTACAAAGTTTCGGACTATGACCCAGGAGAACCTCTCCTCCAGAT
>Ga0315331_10000969_pt1 | contig 21135 bp, 20 predicted proteins | sample M160m34915metaG_FD_203456 | JGI IMG/M metagenome (GOLD analysis project Ga0315331, IMG submission 203456) | Ammonia-oxidizing marine archaeal communities from Monterey Bay, California, United States - M1 60m 34915 | ecosystem: Environmental > Aquatic > Marine > Intertidal zone | place: USA...
AGACCAAATGCCGTAGTTGGAGCAGTTGGTAAAAGAATTAAATCATGGTCTTTAAAAAGTTCATCAGTTTTGTTTTTAATTAGTCGTCTAACCCTTAAGGCTTTTGTGTAATAAGCATCATAATAACCAGCGCTTAAAACAAAAGTACCTAACATGATTCTTCGTTTTACTTCTAAACCAAAACCTTCTGATCTAGTTTTAAAATACGTAGTTTCAATGTCCTTAGAGTTTTCACTTCTATAACCATAATGAGCACCATCGTATCTTGCTAAATTGGATGAAGCCTCTGCTGTAGTTAAAACATAATAAGTTGGAATTAGAGAATCTACATATGGAAAACTAACTTCTTTCACCATATGACCTAACTTTTTTAACTGAGCAATTTTATTTTTAAAATCTTCTCGTATCTCATTGTCAATGGCATCAGAATTCAAATATTCTGAAGGAACAGCAATTTTTAAAGGTGTGGGGTCAGGGTTTAACGATTTGGAATATTCAGGTACAGGTTCATTTGACGATGTACTGTCATAATCATCTTGGCCTGCGATAACTTCCATTATAATTGCAGCATCATCGATATTTTTTGTTAACGGTCCAATTTGATCGAAGCTAGATCCATATGCTATTAGACCATGCCTTGAAACTCTTCCATAAGAAGGTTTGAATCCAACCACGCCACAAAATGAAGCAGGCTGTCTGATTGACCCACCAGTATCTGAACCTAACGTTGCTAGGCAGAGCCCTTCAGCAACTGCAGCTGCTGAACCTCCTGACGATCCTCCAGGGACTTTTGTTACGTCATGTGGATTTAAAACAGGACCATAAATACTGTTTTCATTAGAGCTTCCCATTGCGAATTCATCACAATTTAATCGACCGATAATTATAGCATCTTCATTTAACAACCGTTCTACTGCTGTTGAATTATACACTGAATTAAAGTTTTCTAATATTTTGGAACTTGCTGTTAATGATTTGTTTTTAACGCAAATGTTGTCTTTTACGCCAATTATTAAGCCAGCTAGCTTTTTAGCTGTTCCAGCTTTTAACTTTTCATCAACTTCTGCAGCTCTTTTTAAAGCACTCTCCTTATATACTTCAATAAAAGCATTGCTTTTAGAGACTGATATTTTTTCTAAATAATGCTTTAAAAGCTCAACACAGGATAAATTACCTGAAATAAAAGCACTTTGAATGTCTGATAAAGAGTTGTAAGAGTCCAAAAAAAATTAATCTTTTTTTAAATCTGATGAGCTAGAATCGTCTTTGTCATTTTTAGAGGCATCTTTAAATTCTTTCATTCCTTTCCCAAGACCTTTCATGAGTTCAGGAATCTTTTTCCCTCCAAAAAGTAATACTATGATTAAAACAATCATTACTAATCCCGGCACTCCTATGTTCTGTATAAATAGAATTGTTTCCATAATTTAATAAGTTAGAACAAAGTTAAGAAAAATTAATGAGTGATATCAGTTCTTATTTGTTCAATTATTAATCTAACATCAGAAATAACATCATCATTAATTAAAAGGGTTCCGCTACTTAAAGTTTCATTGTTTTTTATTGTTTTGTCTTCTAATTCAAGCATAGCGAAAGCTGAATTAATTTCTTCTAAAGGTTCAATTACAGTTTCAAGCGTGTGATTTGATACACGATTGTTTTTCAAAAGCTCAAGAACACTCCTAGAGCTATATTTTTGTTGACATATGATAGATTTAATTTCTTGATTGCCTTGCATTTGATTTGAAATTTGAGTGGCAATATAAAGGCCCTCAATCCACCCACCAGCAACAATTAGTGCACTAATACTTTCACGATCATCATCTTTAAGGGACATTTCAACTTTCCAAAAGAGGTCACTTATTATTACTTGCATAGAATCTTTACTATTAATATTTTGTTCAACCCTAGCTTTAACCTCTTCATTTAGTATATTTCCTAGACCTAATTTCTCTCCTAATATCTTTGTGCTGTTTAAATAAAACATTGTTTCTTGATTCTTGCTAGATACAATAGTGTAGTTTAAATCAGAACCGTATAAGCCAAGTAAAAGTGCTTGTTCTTCAGATGTGTAATCGTTTTGTGCTTTATTTGGATCTAAAGGTAAAGTGAAGTCATAAATTGCACCTGCTTTTTTTAGGATATAGGCAGTTTCCATTGGAGTTGGAACATTGAAATATATGTTCTCAACATGTGAATCTTGAATTTCAATTATGGTGTCAATGGGTTGGCTGTTTAAATTAGAATCCTTTTCATAATTTGAAGTTTCATTACAGGAGAATAAAAAAACAATAAAAAACAAGAGTATATAGGAACACTTGAAGTTATGCATATTATAAAAATAATTTAAATATGTTATATAGACAAAACAAGTGTAAAATTAATGTGCATCTAGCCAATTATCTGCAATTCCCATCTCGACATTTAATGGAACTTGTAAATTAACAGCTCCAGACATGTTTTTTTCAACTAGCTCTAACATTACATCTTTTTCTGGATTAAATAAGTCAAAAACCAACTCATCATGAACTTGAAGTAAAAGTTTTGACTTTAAGTTTTTTAGCTGCATTTCTTTTCTAATGTTAATCATTGCAATTTTAATTATGTCTGCAGCACTTCCTTGAATAGGAGCATTTATGGCATTTCTTTCTGCAAATCCTCTTATTGGAGCATTTCTGCTATTAATATCTTTTAAATGTCTTTTTCTTTTTTTTATGGTTTCTACATACCCATTTTCTCTTGCGAAATCAACCATAGAATCCATGTAGGTTTTAATATCTGAGAATTGTTCGAAATAGTTGTCAATTATTTCTTTGGCTTCACCTCTTTTAATACCTAGTCTTTGAGATAATCCAAATGCAGTTATTCCATAAATAATACCGAAGTTTACCATTTTTGCTTTTCTACGCATTTCTTGAGTAACATCCTTAAAATTCACTTTAAAGACCTTTGCTGCTGTTGATGAGTGTATGTCAATGTTATTTTTAAAGGCATCAATCATACTTTTGTCTCCACTTAAAGCTGCAATAATTCGCAATTCAATTTGAGAATAATCAGCAGCTAATATTGAGTAGTCTTTATTTCTAGAAATAAAGGCTTTTCTAATTTCTTTTCCCATTTCAGTTTTAATGGGAATGTTTTGAATATTTGGATTGGTTGAACTTAGTCGTCCTGTTGCTGCTACTGTTTGCATAAATGTGGTATGCAATCTATTTGTCTGAGAAGAAATTAATTTAGGTAGAGCATCAACATAGGTAGATTGTAATTTTTTTTGCTGTCTATACTCAAGTATTTCTTTTACAATTTGATGCTTATTTGCTAATTTTTGAAGTGTTTGCTCATCTGTCTTGTATTGACCAGTTTTAGTTTTCTTTGCTTTATCATCAAGAGCTAGATGGTTAAATAAAATATCACCTAATTGTTTAGGAGAGTCAATATTGAAGTCTATATCACTAAAACCATAGATAGTTGATTTTAAATTTTTAATAGATTCTTCAAGTTTTACAGAAAAATCTGATAAAGATTTAGTGTCTAAACAAATACCTTCATTTTCCATCTCCATTAGAACAATTGAAAGAGGTATTTCAATGTCATAGAAAAGAGATTCGAGTTTTTCTTTTTTAATGGCGGTTTCAAAAATTTGATACAGTTGGAAAGTTATGTCGGCATCTTCAGCTGCATAGTCTTTAATAAGATCTGCTGGAATTTCGAGCATACTTTTCTGATTCTTCCCTTTTTTACCTATTAAAGTTTCAATTGAAATTGGTTTGTAAGATAAATAGTTATTTGCAAGCACATCCATACCGTGTCTTTGGTCTGGTTTTAGAAGGTAATGTGCTATCATGGTGTCAAAAAAAGGTCCAACTGCATTAATCTTATTAGATTTAAGAACTGCGGCATCAAATTTTAAATTGTGGGCAATTTTTAATATGGAAGAATCTTCAAAAAATGATTGATATAAGTGTAAAATAGCAGGATTTCCAGAAATTGAACAGTAATAGGCTTCTCCTTTGTTAAAACAAAAAGCTAGACCAATTATTGAAGATTCTCTTGGGTTTAACCCAGAAGTTTCAGTGTCAAAACAAACTGTTTTTTGTTCGCACAAAAGCTTGATAAATTTTTCATGTTCTAAAGCGGAAGAAATCAAAGTATAATTAGGTTTTAAATCCTGAAAGGTTTTATATTCGACAGGTATAACCTCTTCTTTTATGCTGTCCCCAGCTACAGCCCCAAATAAAGACATTTGCCCAGAGCTACTTGTTGGTTTTAATTCTACTTCTTCTCCTAATAGTCTTTTAGAGAGGCGGTTAAATTCCAATTCAGATAATAATTCAATTACTTCTGGTTTATTAGGCTGTTTTAAAATAAACTCTTCAGGTATAAATTCTATGGGACTATCTAATATTATTGTGGCAAGTTTTTTAGAAAGCAGACCTTGTTCTGCAAAATTTTCAACATTTTCTTTTTGTTTTCCTTTTAATTCGTGAGTGTTTTTTAAAAGACCTTCAACACTTCCATATTGGGCTATTAATTTTTTTGCAGTTTTTTCTCCAATTCCAGGAATTCCAGGGATATTGTCAACGGCATCTCCCCAAAGCCCCAATATATCAATTACTTGTTTGGGGTTTTCAATTTCAAATTTTTCACAAACCTCTTTTGTTCCTAAAATTTGAAAAGGATTTCCTGACCTTCCGGGTTTATATATGAATGTGTTTGAATTCACAAGCTGTGCAAAATCTTTATCTGGAGTCATTAAATAAGTTATAAAGCCTAATTCTTCAGCTTTTACTGCCAGTGTGCCCATTAAATCATCTGCCTCATATCCCTCTAATGAAACAATAGGTATTTTTAATGCCTTTAGAAGATTTTTTATATAAGGAATAGCCAGTTGTATGTCTTCGGGCATTTTGTCTCTATTGGCTTTGTAATCTGAAAAAATCTCTTCCCTAATTCCTTGCCCAGGAGTATCGAAAACAACGCCTAGATGAGTTGGCTTTTGATTGTTTAATATTTCAAGTAAGCTATTGGTAAATCCAAAAACAGCAGAAGTATTCATTCCCTTTGAATTGTACCTAGGGTTTCTAGCAAAAGCGAAATGAGCCCTGTATATTAAAGCAAAGGCGTCAAGTAGGTAAAGTTTTTTTTCAGACATATTTAAAGTTGTTCATAGATAATGTGTAAAACAGTTTGCCCTACAGCCTTTAGAGTTGGTTTGTGGATGTTGTCAATGTTGTCTTCGTGTGTATGGTGGAATTTCCCGAAATCGAACCTTCCATTTGTTGTTCTAGGAGTATAATGAATAATATCTATTGTTGGTATTCTATAAAGCTGATTTATATAGGTATGGTCATCAGTTATTGGTGGCGCAAGTTTATTTACAAAATAATCTCCATAACCCAATTGCTGCGCACGTTTCCAGAAAATGTTTAGTTTCTGAGCAGCAAATTGTCTAGAAATTCCTTCTTTGGGAAATTTAGCATTCTCGCCACCTACCATATCTAATAAAATACCGTATTTAGGTTTGTAATTTTCAATGAGAATGTTTTTGCAAAAATACTGTGAACCAAGGCACCATGTATCATTCATGGAGTTTAGGTCAAAAAACTGACCACTCATATTTGGAGCACCATAATCTTCTGCATCAAATAAAATAATGTCAACTCCAATTAGCGGATCTAACAATGAGATGTTTCTGGCAATCTCTAAAAGCACACCAACACCACTTGCTCCATCATTCGCCCCATCAATTGGAAGGTTAACTCTTTCGCTATCTCTGTCAGCAAATGGGCGAGTATCCCAATGAGCACAAAGCATAATCCTATTTTCTAACTCAGGTTTATGCCTTGCAATAATGTTATTAATATTAAGCTTTGCACCATTAAAAGCAATTACTTTACCTTTCTGAGTCAATACTTGAAAGTTTAAAGAAGTCAACTTTTTTTCTAACCACTCACCACAATTATAATGTGAAATCGAATTAGGTACTCTTGGCCCAAAATCTACTTGTTTTTTTACATAGCTAAAGGCTGAGTCCGCATTAAAAACTGGAGTTTCAACTTTGGGAAGCATTGTAACATTTTCGTTTTTTTCTATAATGGCGTTTTCTATTTCTACAGATTCTGCTTCTTGCTGACAGCTCAGAATAAACGGAATAAAGAATAATAGAAAATACTTGTGTCTCTTAGTGTGCATTGAAAGCGTTTAGTGGAAAATTATTTGTCAAAGATAAAAACCTGTTTAATTCTATGAAATGGTTTGTCAATATTGATTATAATAATTCCAAATAAAAGGATAATTAACCCAGCTAGTTGAATAAATGTTATTTTTTCTCCATACAAAGATCCAAAGACTACTGCAACAACAGGAATTAAGTATGTTATTGAAGATGCAAAAACAGGGCTTGAAATTTTAATGAGTCTATTGAAAATTAAAACAGCTACAGCGGTGCCTAATAAAGCCAATATAAAAACTGCAATCAATCCTTCTTTTTCAATTTCACCGCTTGAAAGTTCGAAAAAAAATTCTTTTTGCCACAGATAGATAAGTGAAGGGATTCCAATAAAGCAGAAAGATACAGAGGTGATTAAGTTGGGATGAAGATGATGGAGTTTGTATTTAATTACATTTAAGCTAATGGCATAGCAAAGAGATCCAGAAAGAACCATAATTAACGGAGCTGTTGGAAGTAGAGAAAAACTTTGTGAAACATCAATTCCAATAATTAAAAAAGTTCCAATTATTCCTGTTATTATTCCTAAAACATGCTTTATTTTCCCTATAAAATTAAAAAATAAAACCGCAATAATAATTGTGAAAACAGGAACTAGAGAATTTAACATTCCTGTAACTGCACTACTTAGTTTGAGTTCTGCAAAAGCAAAAAGAAAAGCAGGGATGCCATTACCTAAAAACCCAGAAATTAACAAATAAGGAGTATCTTTTAATTTCACTTTTTTAAAATGGATTATTGCAAGTGGAAGTAAGAAAACAAATGCTAAACTTAACCTTAATGCTGCAAGAATTGATGGAGATAATCTTAAGTTTCCAGCATCATCCATTAATGCTATTTTTATTAATAAAAAAGAGCTCCCCCAAATTATTGAAAGAAGAATTAGAAATACCCAGGATTTAATTTGGCTTCTCACTGTTTATTCGCAATAAATTATTAAACAAATTCGTTTTAGGTTAAATATCGTTATTTTCGTTTGTATATTCGTAAAAATTAATTTGTAAAAATGAAAAATATTATTTTAAGTGTTCTTGTTGTGTTTACGTTTTATGGTTGCTCAAATAATTCAATTGATTTGAATAATCATAATGTTGAGGTTTTTACAAATCATCAGAGTGAGTTTTTAGTTAAGGGTATGATGTGCGAACGAGGATGTACTTCTTACTTGAAAAATAAGATATCAGAATTTACAGGAGTAGCTAATTGCAACGTAGACTTTTCGGTCTCAAAACTTTTAGTTGATTATAATAATGAAATAGTATCTTCAGATGAGATAATTGTTTTTGTTAATAATCTTAACAATGGCCAATATTCTCTTGAACTACTTTCAGATAAAACTATTACTAATGTAAATTCTGAAAATAATTTAAGTAACTCTCAGGAAGATGAAATTAGTGTTGTTGATTTTGGGTTTCAGCTACCCAACCTTTCTCACCTTTTTACTAACTGGCTATAAATCAGTTGCTAATAATTTACAATTTCATTTGTAATTTCATAGATTAGATATTTATGAATTTATATTCTCAAAAACAAAGGTGGAAGTATCTCTTAGGTTTAATAGCTTTTTTAATTGTTATTGGAACAAATTGGTACGCCTCTCACATTGCTAGTAAAGTTCAAAAAGAGGAGCGTCAAAAAATAAAGCTTTGGAGTAAGGCTATTAGTAAAAAAGCTGATTTAGTTAAGTTAACAAATCAATCTTTCTTTGCACTTTCTGAAAAAGAAAGAGAGAACGTAGAGCTTTGGGCAAAAGCTGAAAAAGAATTTGAGAAACCATTAAATGATTATGGATTTGCATTATACATTATTCAGAAAAACGTAGATACTGTATATACAAATGACAACATTCCTTTAATTCTAACTGATCAAAATGACCAATTTATTTCTTATGTAAATTTACCAGAATTAGACTCAATTGAAAGCATAATTAAAAAAGCAAAAAGAACCAATAATAATATAGAAGAACAGAATTTAGTTGAGCTTAAAAATGAAAAATTAGCTTCTTTGATAGGGAATTGGAGGATGAAAAACCCACCAATTGAAATTTCATATTCTAAAGTGAAAAGTCAGCGAGTGTATTTTTCAAATTCTCAAGAGTTTTACGATTTGCAATTTAAAAGAGATTCGTTAATTCAATCATTTAATAAAGATTTAATAAATAATTCAGCTCTTGTTCCAGTTGTTTTTATTAATTCAAATACAAATGAAATAATTGCATCTAATGTTAACGCTAAGAACATTGAGGATGTAGTGTTAAAAATGCAAAATGAAAATCTTCCAATTCAAATAGATTTGGGAGACGGAAAAAGCGGGGTTATATATTATTACGAATCCTTAACCTTAAAACAGTTGAGGTATTTTCCATATGTAATGTTAGGGGTAATAAGTTTGTTTTTATTTGTAGCATATTTACTTTTTAGCACATTCAGAAGAGCAGAACAAAATCAAGTTTGGGTAGGAATGGCAAAAGAAACTGCTCATCAGCTAGGTACACCCTTGTCTTCGTTAATGGCATGGTTAGAAATCTTAAAAGATCAAGGTGTTGATCAAGATTCAATTGCCGAAATGAATAAAGATGTTATAAGGTTAGAAACAATAACGGAAAGATTTTCTAAAATAGGTTCTACTGCTAAACTTGAAACTTTAAACATAGTTGAACTTGTTACAGGTTGTTTAGATTACATGAAGGGAAGAATATCTAAGAAGATTAATATAGAGATTAACAATAAAGAATTGAAATTCAATTGTGATGTAAACAAAGCACTATTTGAATGGGTGATTGAAAATGTTGTTAAAAACGCTGTAGATGCTATGCAGGGAGAGGGAAAGTTGACTATTAATTTTGGTTTAGATAATAAAATGATTTCCATAGACATTTCGGATACAGGAAAGGGAATACCTATAAATAAAACGAAGAACGTTTTCGAGCCTGGCTATACAACCAAAGAAAGAGGATGGGGATTAGGCTTGTCGTTGGCAAAAAGAATTATTGAAGAACATCATGATGGGAAAATATTTGTTCTAACAACTGAAATAAAAACCGGAACTACGTTTAGAATCCTATTAAAGGCGATTAATTAATATATTTTAATGAGTACTTATGTAATTATTATAGCAGCTGCAGTAATTATAATACTGAGTTTTATTTTTAATATTATTTCCAATAAAACCAACATTCCCAGTGTTTTAATGTTGATTATTTTAGGAGTAATTATTCAGCTCACAATCTGGGCTCCAAATACTGATGCAAAGGATTCTCAACTTATGATGGGTCTTGAAATTCTAGGAAATGTGGGCCTTATTTTTATTGTTTTGGAAGCAGCTCTCGATCTTAAATTAAGAAGAGAAAAAATTGGAATGATTTTTAAAAGTTTCATTGTCGCTTTTTTTGCTTTAATTCTATCTTCTTTTGCCATAGCTTCATTATTCATGCTTTTGTGGTTTGAACCTCAATCGGCCAATAATGTGAATTGGATTACTTCTTTAATGTACGCTGTTCCATTGTCAATTATGAGTAGTGCTATAATTATTCCATCTGTTTCTAGATTGATGAAAGAAAAAAAAGAATTCATGATTTATGAAAGCACTTTTTCTGATATTTTGGGAATTATGTTTTTTTACTTTTTAAAGGACAATAGACACGTAGAGTCAGCCTCAGAAATTTTTAAAGAGGTTTCATTTAATATTGGAGCAACTGTATTAATAGCTGTTTTTATCAGCTATTTACTGGTGATATTGTTTCAAAAGCTAAAAATGCAAGCAAAATACTTTTTGATGTTTTCGGTTCTTGTTTTATTATATGCAATCGGAAAAATGTTTCATATTTCTTCTTTAGTAATAATTCTGTTTTTTGGTTTAATATTAAATAATAGCAAATTGTTTTTCATTGGTCCTTTAAAGAGATTTACCGCTGGTGAAAAGTTAAAAGAATCTCTTCATGAATTGCATGTAATTACATTAGAGACAGCTTTTGTTTTAAGAACATTCTTCTTTGTTGTTTTTGGAATTACCATTTCCATTAGTTCTCTTTTCGATTGGAGATATGGGTTGATTAGTTTAGTCATTGTTTGTGTCTTGTTTATTGTTCGTTTGATTTTACTTCGACTTTTTTCGGGAAAAGATATTTTCCCTCAATTATGGATTGCTCCAAGAGGATTAATTACTGTTTTGTTGTTTTTTTCAATTCCAAACGGTTGGGTAGATATTCAAGGTGATTTTTTAGATTACTATAATGCTAAATTTGATTGTACAATTTCGTTTTTTGATCAGGGTATTTTGCTGCATACAATTATTTTAACAAGCTTAATTATGACAATATCGTTGATTATGAACAGAGGAGAGAAAGTGAAAGATGTTTTAATCGATTCAATAAAATTAAAAAGTAATCAGAACATGATGTCAGATAAAATTGAAGAAGCTTTATCAAACAATGAGTCTCATCAAAATCAAAAGGAAGAATAAATTAGTTCAAATTTAGAGCTCAATTACTTAATCCTTCAACTATCTTTTTGTCTATGGTTGCCCTTATTTGAATTAAATCCTACATTTGCAAAAAATAAATATAAATGACCGAAGTGATGGAACAAATAGATATTAAAAATGTATTAGAAAATCTTGGAATTAAAGCTGAAAACAGTGGTTCTGCTGTTGGATCACATTGGTTCATGACAAGAGGTGAGAAAATCGCATCTTATTCACCTGTAGACGGGAGCTTAATAGCACAAGTTAATGCAGCCACTAATACTGAGTATGAGGCATGTATTGAAAAAGCAAACGATGCTTTTAAATCTTGGCGAATGGTACCCGCTCCAAAAAGAGGCGAAATTGTTAGGCAATTCGGTGAACTTTTAAGAGAGAAGAAAGAAGATTTAGGCAAATTGGTTTCCTATGAAATGGGTAAGTCCTATCAAGAAGGGTTAGGAGAAGTTCAAGAGATGATTGATATATGTGAATTTGCTGTTGGCTTGTCTAGACAGTTACACGGTCTTACAATGCACTCAGAAAGAGCACTTCATAGAATGTATGAACAGTATCATCCACTTGGAATAGTAGGAGTTATTTCTGCATTCAACTTTCCAGTTGCTGTTTGGGCTTGGAATACTGCATTAGCTTGGGTTTGTGGAGATGTTTGTATATGGAAACCATCGGAAAAAGCTCCAATATGTGCTATAGCATGTCAAAATATAATTGCTCAGGTAATTAAAGAAAATGGCTTACATGATGGAATTTCTTCTTTAGTTATTGGTCGTGCTGATATAGGTGTGTTAATGGCTAACGATAAAAGAGTTCCTCTTGTTTCAGCAACAGGATCAACTAGAATGGGTAAATCAGTTGGAGAAGCTGTAGGTGCTAGATTAGGCAAGTCTTTACTAGAACTTGGGGGTAATAATGCTGTTATTTTAACTCCAAGTGCAGATCTTAAAATGTTGCTTCCCGCCATTGTTTTCGGAGCGGTTGGAACTACAGGTCAAAGATGCACTTCTACTAGAAGGTTAATAATCCATGATAGTATATACAATGACGTTAAAGAAGTGCTTGTAAATGCTTATGGACAATTGAAAATCGGAAATCCATTAGATGAATCTAATCATGTTGGGCCATTAATTGATACTGATGCTGTAAGCATGTATTTAGCAGCAATTGAAAATGGAAAGAAAGAAGGTACTAAAGTTTTATTAGAAGGTGGTGTTCTAGAGGGTGATGGGTACGAAAGTGGATGTTACGTTAAACCTGTAATTGTTGAGGCTGAAAATAAGTATCAAATTGTACAAGATGAAACTTTTGCGCCAATTTTATATTTGTTAAAGTACAGTGGAGATGTTTCAAATGCAATTGATATTCAAAATGCTGTTCCTCAAGGTCTTTCTTCAGCAATAATGACAACAGACATGAGAGAGCAAGAAGAATTCTTATCTCACAGGGGTTCTGACTGTGGAATTGCAAATGTAAATATTGGAACATCAGGAGCTGAAATTGGTGGTGCTTTTGGCGGTGAAAAAGATACTGGAGGGGGAAGAGAATCTGGTTCTGATGCTTGGAAGGTATACATGAGAAGGCAAACCAATACTATAAATTGGGGAAGAGATCTTCCATTGGCTCAGGGTATAAAGTTTGAGCTTTAATTAAGTTTGTGAGCAAAGTTTAATCCAATTACATTCATTGTTTTAGGATTTTCTACATTAACATCTGATATTCTGAGATATTTAAGTCCTGCAGATATAGACTTGGATATTTTATATTCAAAACCTGTTCCAAATCTATTTTTGTGAAAGCCATTATTTTCTGTGTCATTTACAAGAAAATAAAACTCATTATACATAAAGAAACTTAATTTTTTATTGAATTGGTATTTTAATTTTAATCGTGTTCTTTCGTACAAGGCATTATCAGAGTTGTAGGTAATGTTGTATTGTGTTCGTAATCTAAAATAAATAGAAAGATCTTCAATTTTAGATCTGTAGTTAATATCAGAATGAAATCTATTTTGAATTTCTTCGCCATAATTTTCTTTTAATGTTTTAAGTCTGTAGGAGAGGTTGATAGAAAGTTTTTTATTGAACTTATACCTGGCAGAAAGTTGCGTGTAAAATTGATTTCTTGTTCTAGAATTATCTTTAGTTCTTAGCTCAGTCTTAGACACGAAAGATACTTTTTTGTTTAGTTTATAGTCAAAACTGATTTTAGTCCATGTGCCAAAATCTTCTTGAGAATAAAAAAAAAGAGGAACCAAAAAACATATTAAAATAAGCTTGCGCATGTTTTTTAAATGAAATTAGCAATGGATATAATTCCTAAATCAACTTCTTCAGATCTGTTGTCAATGGTTACGTTTACTTTAATTAAACTGTCTTGTCCTTTTGGGCATGATACACAGTCACTGTAAATAAAAATTTCATAATTACCTTGATTCAAATAGTTGAATTGAAAACTTCCATCGTGACTTGTTTTAACATCATCATCAAATGTGTTGTCAATGTCACCGTAATTTATGTATACATTTTCTTCTTGTGCATCGTAGGTGTCAATTGTTGTCCCTAAAACATTAATGTTAGCAACACTAACTTTTCCTTTTATTGTAGCTTTTCCACCAGGCCCTTCAGTTTTTGAACAAGAGAAAAATAGTATTACTAATAGTGCCGGAATTAACCTTTTCATATTTTTTGATTTTTAGTCACAGTTAAATTTTTAATTCTTTGTTTTATGAGTAACACTTTAAAAAGAGTAAAATTGCCTCTATAATTAATATCCAATTTGATTTCTTACTCTACTAAGTGTAGCCTGTGCTACTTTTCTAGCCTTAGCTGCTCCACTTTCTAAAATTAAATCAAGTTCTTCTTTATGAGACATGTAGTAATTAAATTTCTCTCTTGGTTTGTCAAATTTAGTTTCTATTGCAGAAATTAATTCCTTTTTAGCGTGACCCCATCCATAACCACCAGCTTGCAATTTTTTTGCCATTTGAGTCGAAGAATCTTCATCTGCAATTACACTGTAAAGTTTATAAACTGTTGAGATATATGGATCTTTAGGATCTTCTAAAGGAATGGTGTCAGTAACAATTTGTTTGTTAACAATTTTCTTTATTGAAGCATTTGCTTGAAAAATGTCAATGGTGTTATTTTTTGATTTACTCATTTTCTCTCCATCTGTTCCAGGAATAAGCATACTGTCTTTAGTTGTTAATGGCTCGGGAACAATAAATACATTTTTGTATTTATGATTAATTCTTGAGGCAACATCTCTGGCCATTTCAAGGTGTTGTAGCTGATCTTTTCCAACAGGGACTAGATTGGCGTCATATAATAAAATATCAGCAGCCATTAACATTGGATAAATAAATAAACCCGCATTTACATCTTCAAGTCTATCAGCTTTATCTTTAAAGGAGTGGGCAAGTTTTAGTCTTTGAAAAGGAAAAAAACAATTTAAATACCAGGCCAATTCTGTGCATTCAGGAACATCAGATTGTCTGTAGAAAACACTTTCATTTGGGTCTAACCCAAAAGCTAGCCATGCAGCTGCTACGCTATAGGTGTTATTTTTTAAAACTTTAGCATCTTTTATTTGAGTTAATGAATGTAAGTCTGCTATGAAAAGAAAGGAGTCATTATTTTTGTCTTTTGAATTTTCAATGGCAGGCAGAATTGCGCCAATGATATTTCCTAGGTGAGGAGTCCCAGTGCTTTGTATTCCCGTTAATATTCTTGCCATTGATTTTCGAAAGGTATACAAAATTAAGAGTTTGACTTAAAAAAACAGAAACATAGTTGATTTTCTATTTATTTTGTATTAATTACTTAAGATGAGATTTCTAGGACTTTTATTTTCATTTATATATAGACTTTATTTCGGAATTATTTTTTTTTCGACTGGAATCCTGTTTTTGCCTTTCTTTTTGGTTTTGGTTAATGGTAAATTAAAATATAAGTATGCCTTTAACCTAAAGAGACTGTGGTCAAAAACAATTTGCATACTTGTATTTGTAAGGGTTAAAGTTGAGGGCAAAGAAAATTTCGTCAAAGGCTCTTCATATGTTATTTGCCCCAACCATTCATCTTATTTAGATATAATTATTATGTATCTAGTAGTTCCCAAAGAGTTTGCATTTTTGGGTAAAGCTGAAGTGCTAAGATGGCCTATAATTAATTTGTTTTTTAAAAGAGGAATTGATATTCCTGTTTATAGATTTAGTGTTAAAAGGTTGAAAGAGTGTTTGGTATTAGCTGAAAAAGCGTTGAAAAGTGGAAGAAGTGTTGCTATTTTTCCTGAAGGAGGGTGGAAAGATCGATCAAAAAAATTAAGAAGATTTAAAAATGGAGCATTCATTCTTGCTGTTGAAACAAATACCGCAATTGTCCCCATTACTTTTAAAACAAATTTTGACCTCTTTACAGATCATTCTGATTTCAAAGGGTATTGTAGGCCAGGGATTGCTCATGTAGTTGTCCATGAACCTATACTACCTAATAATTTTATTGATAAAGATTTAATATCTTTGAGGAATCAAACGTACAATACAATTAAAAAAGAGCTAAGTAGATGAAATTAGATGAAAGCACTGTTGACAGAATTGCCCAGTTATCAAAACTTGAATTTAACACTCAAGAAAAAGAGGCTATTCTTAATGATATGAACCAAATGCTTGATTTTATTGAAACTTTACAGGAAGTTGATACTGATAATGTTGAGCCTTTAATCCACATGACTGAAGATGTAAATGTACTTAGAGCTGATGATGCGCAAACAACAATCTCACAAGAAGAGGCACTGATTAATGCTCCCTCTAAAGATTCTACTTATTTTAAAATGCCAAAGGTTTTAGGAAAGAATTAGATTTTTAACAAAACTCATCAAAAGCTGCAGTTAGGTTCTCAGCTATTAATTCTGCTGGCCTGCCTTCAATATGGTGTCTTTCAATAAAATGAACCAACTTTCCATCTTTGAAAAGTGCCATGCTTGGAGATGATGAAGGGTAGGGAAGGCAATATTTTCGAACTTGATTTGTAGCGTCATTGTGGAATCCGGCAAAAACAGTGTAAAGATTGTCTGGTGTTTTAGAATGCTCTGATGCTATTTTAGCAGCAGGCCTGGCATTAGCAGCGGCACAGCCACAAACAGAGTTGATCACGACTAGCGCAGTGCCTTTAGAGTTATTTAGTGAATTATCTACATCTTCAATAGAAACAAACTCTTTAAAGCCTTTTTCTGTCAAATCTTCTCTCATTGGTAATACTAATTCTGCTGGATACATTTTATTTTTTTTTCTGCAAAATTAGTTATTATTTTAAACCATGGGTTTTTTTGTTTAGGAAATGTTTTTTATCTACTTTCGGACTTCTTATAATATAAACCCTAATTTAAAATCATGAAAAAAACAATAATTTACTTGTTTAGTATTTTAGTTATTTCTGCAGGATTTTCTTCTTGTAAAAAAACAAATGCTAATAAAATTTCTGGAGATTGGACAATTTCTAATTTCACTGAAACATCAACTTCATCTTCTGGAAGCGAAACAGTTACAATTGACGGTAACGTAATTTCTATAGATGATGGTTCAAGTGTGACAACTGGCAGCGTTACTTCTGCTGCTATGAGTTTTGACAAAGAAGGAACTTGGACTCAAAGTTTAGGATATAATGTTGACTTTTCAGGAACTGGATTTACAGCAGTTATTACTTATACAATGGAGAACTCTGGAACTTGGTCTTTTGTTGGGAAAAATAAATCGGCAGATTTAAAAGCCAATGATAGAGTTGTTTTAAGCACATTATCTTCCATTACTACAGATGTAACAGCTTACACTATAGCTGGAGTAACAACTGAAGACACGAACACATCTACAGAAACATATAATGAAGGTGAAGAAACACAAACATTATTAGTTGAAAGTTCTTCTAAAAGCGAATTTGTATGTTCTGCAAATGAAAGTAACACATCAACTTACAATGGATCTACTAGTACTAACTCTACAATTAGTAGTTGGACATTAACAAAATAATTTTTTTAAAAACAATTATTTAAGGCTTCCTAGTAGGGGGCCTTTTTTATTTTCTTTTTGCAATAAAAAAGGAAGTTAACAATGAGCTACATTCAGCTTCTAAGATGCCACCATTAATAACTGTAGAGGGATGAATAGCATTTTCACTAAAAGCTTTAAAGCCCCTTCTTAGATCACTTGCTCCGTATACAATGCGTCCAATACGAGTCCAAAATGAAGCTCCAGCACACATAAGACAGGGTTCAAGAGTAACATAAATGGTACACTCGTTAAGGTATTTGTTTTGTAAAAACTCACTTGCAGCAGTAAAAACTTGCATCTCAGCATGAGCGGTAAAATCCGTAAGCTTTTCTGTTAAGTTATGAGAACGAGCAATTATTTTGTTTTTACAAACAATGATTGCTCCAACTGGAACTTCGTTTTTTGAAAAAGCAGTTTCAGCTTCATGTATAGCTTTGCGCATATAATACTCGTCAGATAAGGGTTGCTCAATCATAGTTTTTTATGAAAGATTAAAGTTAAATATTTATTCAAATTCACAATGCTAATTCAACTATTCAAATGTTTATATTTGTTTGATTTTAGATTTTTAATTAATTAAACTATATATAAAATGGCATTCGAATTACCAGAATTACCTTATGCTCATGATGCGCTTGAGCCAAATATTGATACAAAAACAATGCAAATCCATCATGGTAAACACCATGCGGGATATACTAACAATTTAAACAATGCTATTGCTGGCACCCCTCAAGAAAATCAAACAATAGAAGAAATATTGGGTGGTTTAGACATGAATAACGGAGCTCTTAGAAATAATGGTGGCGGATATTACAATCACTGTATGTTTTGGGATGTGATGTCTCCCAATGGAGGTGGAGAACCTTCTGGTGAATTGTCCAATGCAATTAACGATGCTTTTGGATCGTTCGAAGAGTTTAAAGCTGCTTTTGCAAAAGCAGCAGCTACCAGATTTGGTTCTGGATGGGCTTGGTTATGTGTTCATTCTGGAGGGAGTGTAGATGTTTGTTCAACAGCAAATCAAGACAACCCTTTAATGAATGGTATTGGTTGTGGTGGAACTCCTATTCTTGGTCTTGATGTTTGGGAGCATGCATATTATTTGAATTATCAAAATAGAAGACCAGATTATATTTCTGCTTTTTTTAATGTTATTAATTGGGACAAGGTGGAAGAAAATTTCAATTCTGCTAAATAAAAAAACAATCATTTTTTAAAAAGTGTCTTTATTATTAGCTAAAGGCACTTTTTTAGTTTAAAGCTGGTTTCTTTCGTTTGAAATAGGCGTTTAATAAGATAGTTCCAACAACTATTAAGGCTCCAATGTAAAAATTAACACTCATTACTTCATTTGACCCAAAAAACATTAAAGCAAGAATTATAGCATAAATAGGTTCCATATTTACTGAAAGGTTTACAGTGTAAGCTGGGATAAACTTCATAATATAAACACCAATTAAAAAAGCAAAAGAGGTGCAGACTGACCCTAAAACAAACAGCAATAAAAATTGCTTTCCACTTATAATGAATTCAGAGAACTCGTAATTACCTATTGTAAAAGTTGCTATGGTAATTGCAATAGAACCACCGAAAATTTCATAAAGAGTAATTAATTTTGAATCATATTCTTTAACTAAAACAGAGTTGATAATTGAAAACACAGCTGCTAAAAAGGCTGAAAATAGGGCTAGTCCTATAGCCCAAATGTATTGCTGATTAACATTGAAATAAATATCATTAATAATTACTACAATTCCTATAACGACAATAACACCCATTAGTAATTCTTTATAGTCAAATCTTTTTTTTGTAATAATTGGTTCCACAAAAGATGTGAAAAGAGCGGTTGTTGACATGAAAATAAGTGCAATGGATACATTTGAAAGTTCAATAGCCTTAAAAAAAGCCCACCAGTGTGTGGCAATTACAACTCCTGTTCCAAGAGTTTTAAACAAGCCCTTAGCATCAATTTTAATTGATTTTTTAATAATTAACATGAAGATTAGAAGCGTTATCCATCCAATTAACATTCTATAAACAACAATTGGCATTGATTTCATACCTGAGATATCTAAATGCTTTCCCAAAACGCCTGTGAATCCCCAAATAAGGATTGTAAAGTGTAATAATAGATGATATTTATATTTCTTAATCATTAAGAGTTCAAAAGTAATAAAATCAAAACCTAGAAATAGCATTGTTTTAAGGAAGTTCGTTTTTATTAATTATGCCGAATATATTTCTTCTATTATCTTAGTTAAATGCTTCAACATTATAGTTTAATAAATAAGGTTTTTATTTTAACAGCACTTTATTTTGTTGTTGGCTTTACAGCTTACTTGTTGTGCAGTGTTTTATTTTCAAGTGAAAACATTTTCACCACTTTAGCAGTTAATTTTTTACTATGTTGGGACTTAATGCTAGTAGGTTTTTTCTTTTTCCAAGCTTTTAAATACATTAGATTTCCTTCTTCATTCTATGAAAAGAGGAAGATTGAAACAGAGTTATGGTTTAAGTTGTTGGGAGTTCAAATCTTTAGGATAGTTTTAATTAATTCTTTTTTTAAGAAATTAAATACTCGCGTTTATCTAAAGGGTAGAGGAAAGGCTTATTATAAAATTTTTATTGAAGAAACTAAGCAGTCAGAAACATCTCATATGTTTTCTTTCTTAGCTACTTTTATTCTTCAGGTTATTTTCTTTTACCATGAGTGTTTTAATGATTTTATCGCGTTATCTACCTTTTCAATAGTTTTTAACATATATCCAATTTTGTTACAAAGAAAAAATAGATTTTTAATGCTAAAAACACACAAATATTTATGTTGATATAGAGACCTTATTTTTTATTAAAATTTCTTTTTACTTTTTTATTTTCTTGTCTTTTTGCTTTCTCATTTGCATTAAATATTCCTTTACTTTTTGGTTGATTGTAAAGTTCAGGCATCAAATACTTTCCCTTTTCTTTCCCTTTCTTAGCAACTTCATTAGCTCTTTTATCAGGGTTTTGTTTTAAGTATTCATCATTTCTCTCAGCAATAACTAACCAAGATACTTTTGAATTTGGAGCTCCTGCAACCGTGAATTTGTTGTTCTTAATTTCTTTAAAGATATAAGGTTGCTGTGGTGTTCCTATTGCAGTTAGTTGATAACTAACATTAATGTTAATGTCTTCAAAATAATCTGCTAATTCAATTTGAGCTTTTCCATTTGCATCAAGTTCTTCAACTCCTCTGTAAATGTTTAAAATTTCATTTGATTCAATTGAGAAGTGTTTAAGAAGTTTATTTTTAGGATCTTTTGGGTGGTCAATCATAAATGCTTTTGCTCCTGACGCACTTAAATCTCCATTGGCAAACACTGCGGCAGTCGTTCCAGACATCCCAACAACTCCATAGTTATCCCCAAATCCAGCAACACCCATATAGCCACCCTGAAATTGACCTCCTATTCCCCATCCCGCACCTGGGCTAGAATAACCAAATACGCCAATATGATCGTATGTTGCTGCACCAATGTATTCAAAATCCCCAACTCTAATTGCTGCAGTGGTGTTTCCACCGCTATGAAGCCCTAAAACTGCTTGATTACTATTTGCAGCGGTTGTGTTGGACATATCAATATAATGTCCATAGCCAGTCCCAGCATGAAAAACTGAAGTTCCAAAACCTGTTCCAGCATGATTTATTTGAAGCCCTGAATAATCATTAGTTGTACTTGCTAAATCTATAAGGCCACCTGCATAATCGTTGTTGTGAAGCAATGCTATTCCAATGCCCGTGCCAGCCATTGTTAGGTCTATTCCTGGCAATGTATTTGAAGTGTTTAAGCTGGTTGCTTTTAAAATAGTTCCTGTATTTCCAGAATGTTCTAAGTCTAATGAGTTAAAATCGTCAGACTGAACCACATGAAGCCTAGACGAAGGGTTTGTTGTACCAACCCCTAAATATCCGGAAGCTGCTTTAAGTGTTATTCTGTCTGTTAATCCAGTAATCGCTGTTCCTGGATTAGGATTTGTTTTAAAAACAATATCAGATTCGTTAGCTTCTAAATTAAACGCTGAACCTCTTTGCAGAATAGAGTTTCTTGAAAATTCTAATTGGACACCACTAGTATTATCTCTAACCATAAAGGGCCAATCGTTACTTGATGCCGCAATATGTAGCTTTCTAGTTGGGGAAGATGTTCCGATACCAATATTGTCAGTTGTGTTGTAAACATTTCCTGTTCCGACTATCCAGTCACCATCATCTGCAAAAGAGGATAAATCTACAGATTGAGTACCACCACCATCAGTAATTTCTAAGTTGTTACCATTAAGAACAGCATTGGTGTTGTACTCGTTAGCAGGATCATTATCGGCATCGTCAACACCATCTTGAAGG
>Ga0315331_10000971_pt1 | contig 21127 bp, 21 predicted proteins | sample M160m34915metaG_FD_203456 | JGI IMG/M metagenome (GOLD analysis project Ga0315331, IMG submission 203456) | Ammonia-oxidizing marine archaeal communities from Monterey Bay, California, United States - M1 60m 34915 | ecosystem: Environmental > Aquatic > Marine > Intertidal zone | place: USA...
ACGCCCAGATGGCCGAGGCGATGGACGATTATCTGTCCTGGGATCCCTGGGAGGGAGAGCAAAAAGAGGAAGAGTGGTCCGCGGTTCCCACCACGCTTCCCACGTACGTCAACGCTCCCCGAGCCACCCGCGTGCGTCGACCCATCGAGCGAGACCGCGACTGGTCCGGTGAGGCAATGGTCGAAGCCGCCCGCACGATGCGCCGTCCGCGCATCACTGTGGACGACCTCGAGGATGACCGATACGAGTTGCGACCGAGCCCGAACGAGATGGCCTCGAGCGAGGACACTGCGGAGCTGCCATCCCTGGGGTACGAAGAAACCCGACGGGCAGCCGGCGAGTAACCCAACTGCTAGCCTTACGTGCTTTCCGGGGCTGTGGCGCAGTTGGTAGCGCGTCTCGTTCGCAATGAGAAGGTCAGGGGTTCGAATCCCCTCAGCTCCACCATTTCTCTTCATCCCTTTGTATTCTGAATAAACCCAATTAAATCATAAACTTGATTTGCCAAATGATACAAATGAGTGATACGCAAAGGCACCATGGCAGTGCCTAAACAGCAGCACCTCCAAAAGCGCGGATCGGTTTGGTATTTCGGCCGTCGTATACCCGTTGAATTGTTATCGGTCGTAGGTAAGCGGTGGATGTTTGACTCTCTAAAAACAAAAGACCTGAAGGTCGCCCAGAAGCGACGGAACAATCGCCTTGTCAAACTCGATGCGGAACGGGCTGCGCTCAAGGAGCATCACATCAAGCACGGCAGCTGTTCTGAAGTGCCGAAGGTCGCCAAACTTAGCCCGTCCAAGGGTGGTGTCAGACCATTAATAAAGGGTCTCCTTAAATCGACTCGGCCTTTAGTTCAGGCAGCAAGTTTCGGCCATTCTGAAAGTGTAGGAGAACGCTTCTGCTTGAATGTGGATAGACTGACGAGATGGCGTTCGAGGTTGAAATGATTATGGCCAGCCGCGTGGCTTTAGGCGAACTTCTGTAAAGTCTTGATATCCCTCAACCGTACCATGCCATGGCCCCTTCCCGTCTTCGGAAAGGTTGGTGTGAGCTTTCTCCTCGCTTGTTCAGCCAGCTCCGCATCGTTGGCGCAGCTTGAGCTTCAACGTTCTGAGCGCCGCACCATATGAGGCTAAATGATCGGTTACTATCATCTTTCGGCTCCCGTAACGCTTCATCGCGCGGCGCAAAAACTTTAACGCAGTCTTGCGGTTTCTGCGTTTGGAGGCAAAGAAGTCGATGACCACGCCCTCATGATCGACCGCGCGCCAAAGATAATGTTGGACCCCGTTGATCCGCACAAAAACTTCATCTACATGCCAACGCCAAAGTAAATATGAACGTTGGTGGACCCGCCGTCTGCGAATCCCAGAAGCGAATAACGGCCCGAAGCGGTTCCAACAGAAACGGACTGTCTGGTGGCTGATGTCGATGCCTCGTTCGAACAGGATGTCCTCGACCTAGCGCAACGACATCGGATAGCGAACGTACATCATGACCGCAACGCGGATCACCTCGGGTGAACTATTGAAGCAGCGAAACGGGTTTCTTATTCGAGAAGGGTATGGATCGCCACTCACCGGCTCAAGTCAGATTGCTCCGACAATGTCTTCGGACGGGCCGGTGTGAATTCTCTGCTCGATTGTTTACTCGAAGCCCCTGATCATGAGTGGCCGATAGGCGTTCCTGCCGAAAGGCTGCTCCATAGAAACGGAGCTTGTCAGTCGTAATCCCTTTCGGCGCGAAGCCCTGCTTCTTCAAGAGTTTCCGAAGAAGCCGCCAGTCGGCTTTGGCGGACTGACTGGACTGTACGAGGAAATCAAGTACTACTCCCTCGTCATCGACGGCACGCTAAAGCCAGTGACGTCGGCCACGAAACTTGATGACCATTTCGTCCAAATGCCATCGTGGACTGAGTTGCGGTCGTGACTGGAGAAGGTTGCGCGCAATCAGGCGGCCAAACTTCAGAAACCACCGTGGGACCATCGCGTTCGAGACATCGATGCCTCGCACCGCAAGCTTCTCCACGATGTCACAGAATGACAAGGTAAAGCCGGCATAGAGCCAGACAGCGTGAATGATGACCGATGGCGGAAAGCGGTTGCTCTTGGAGGATATTGGCTGCATCGTCCCAGCCCCCCCGAGGTGTCCAGCTGCAGTTAACGTGTCAATGCCTCGACAACTCTATACGCCAGCCTAGTGTCCGACAGCGTGTTCCGTCTGATAGCCGTGCGAAAGCCGATACTGTCGAAAAAAAGTTAAATTGGCGGCGCATCCAGGACGAAGAAACCATGCCTGTTTGAGAGACCCGGTACACAGGATTTTGAACTGACAGCAGGCTACTTAAGTTGGCCGCTGTCTATGGACGCGAGCACCGAACTCCCTGTTCGACCGTCGCCCTTTCCTTGTTGCGACGAGAAGAATTCCCTGTTTGGCGTTTTAGAGAATATGTCTACAAATCATTGTTATTTATGATAAACTTTCCTAAATTCTGGCGTGATTAGCCGAAAAAACGGTAAATTCTCTGTTATTCAGGCCCAAGTCGCCAGAGACGGGTTCGCAGAAGAATGCATCGCCCACCAACGCTTTTTCGCGCCCGCGAAACGGCGGACGCGCGCGATGCGTGCCAGCAGGTAGGCAGGGTTTTTCGTAGGAAAAGTCCGAGAGACCGATCGAACAACCTCCCACCCCCTCCCCTAACGCGTTTTCTGCAGGAAAAGGCGGACACCAAACTGCTATCGCATTTGATTGGCAGGTGATTGCGCTCACAAACGCTGATTATGCAAATGAGAGATTTCCAATTCACGCCTGCCCGAGAAATTAAGGGGCCAGATTGCCTCGATGATCCAGACGCGTGGACTATGTTCCCACAACAAGCGACAATATGAGGTAGGGATTTCCGTCTACCGGACAGACTAGAAAGAAATGTAAAATGCAGGTTTCAGTCGCGGACATTGAGCGCAAGAGCGTCGAGGCCCTTGTAGCACATGGCGCTGCCGCATGGCAGGCAGGGGCTGTCGCGCGGGCAGTTGCGCGGGCCGAACAGACCGGCAATGTCATCTGTGGGCTTTATTATCTAGAGAGTTACTGCGTGCAACTCGCGTCTGGCAGGGTCAACGGGACCGTTGAACCGCTTGTCAAAACGTTACGCCCTGGAACAATTAATGTGGATGCGGGGCTTGGCTTTGCGCAACCGGCATTCGAGCGCGGACTGCCAACAACTATTGAAGCAGCAAAAAATTGCGGCGTTGCAACTTTGTCCATCGCCCATGCGCACACATGCACATCGCTTGGCTTCTTTACTGAGCAGATCGCTGCGGCGGGCCTGATAGGAATTGGATTCACGAACGCTTCCGCCATTGTGGCCGGACAGGGCGGCAAGAAGCGCGTACTGGGAACAAACCCGATTGCCTTCACACTACCTGGGCCAGATGGTCCCGCAATGCATGCCGATTTCGCAACATCTGCTGTGGCACTTGGCAAAATCACGATGGCGAATGCTGCCGGTGACGACATCCCGCTTGGGTGGGCGGTTGACGGCGATGGCGAACCAACGACTGATCCAGAAATAGCACTTCAAGGGTCCTTAGCGAGTGCGGCTGGCTATAAAGGCTGGGCGCTTGGTCTTCTGGTTGAATTCCTCGCCGCTGGACTGACCGGATCTGTCAATTCACTGGATGTGAAAGGCTTAAAGGCCGCAGAAGGCCCACCACATGATCTGGGCCAATTTTACATTCTGATCGACCCTGCTGCACATGCTGGAAGGCTGGCCGAGCGAATCAACCGCGTCGCGAATGAGATCATGGGTGACCAGCCTGTTCGAATACCAGGGGCCAGTAGCAAAGATAGAGATTCCGTCACCGTTGATGATGCTCTTTGGGCTTCTATCGAAGGTCTTGCAGCAGGCAGCTGATAAAGCGTTAGCCAAGCGCAAATGACTGTTCAGCTTGCTTGAGAGTGAAGTTAGGTCGATGAAATTTCTAGGGCCGACCTTGTAAAAGCACGGGTCGCGGACTACGCTACATCTCTTAGAAAGAAAGACGTGAGCCTGGGTTCGGGAAGTAGCCGGAGCACCCTAGCGCGCGCTTTTGCAAAAGGGAGAAAAACATGCGGAAGAGCATTCTTGCCGGATTAGTCGGCGTTGCTTCAACTATTGCTTTAAGCTTTCCAGGTGCGGCTCACGCCGCTTGCGGTAAAGTTTCAATCACCGAAATGAACTGGGCATCGTCCCAGATTATTACTGAAGTTTCCAAGTTTTTGATGGAGCAAGGCTACGGCTGCTCTGTAGAGAAAGTTCCTTCAGCGACAACCACATCTGTGGCTTCACTGGCTGAAAATGGCGAACCCGACATCGTGACCGAACTGTGGCTGAATTCCACCGGCGCGATATATGCCAAGCTCGAAGCCGAAGGTAAAGTCACCCGCCTTGCAGACGTATTTGATCCGGGCGGCGTCGAAGGTTGGTGGATCCCTACCTACCTGGCAGACGCGCATCCAGAACTCGCCACTGTGAAAGGCATTCTGGCCAATCCAAAATTGGTCGGTGGTCGCTTTAACAACTGCCCTGACGGCTGGGGCTGCCGAATCGTCAATGATAACCTGATTAAAGCGCTCGAAATGCGCGGCACGATTGATGTTTTTGATCATGGTTCAGGCGAAACGCTGTCTACTTCCATCGCTGCGGCATATGAAAACAAAGAGCCATGGTTCGGTTACTACTGGGGCCCGACAGCGGTTCTCGGCAAGTACAAGATGACGAAAGTCGTGATCGGCGACATCGACATGGACGCTCATAAACGGAACTCGAATAAGGACAACGCGCAGCCTGCTGTATCTGATTTCCCGCCGGCCCCTGTTCTCACGGTCGCAACCGCCGATCTCGCCAAGCGCGAGCCCGAAGTTGCAGCTTTGATGGGCAATGTTAGCTTCGAAATCGGCTTGCTTAGCCGCCTCTTGGCATGGCAAGAAAAGAACAGCGCATCCGCAGAAGAAGCGGCTGTTTACTTCCTAACGACCGAGTCTGATGTGTGGTCGAAATGGGTGAATGACGACGCACGGGCGAAATTGTCCGCATTCATCAAATAACTTGAAAGCCGGGCTGGCCGCGTGCCTGCCCGGCTTGACCGCGCGTCCATTTACGCAGACGTGATGCCTGACGGATTTATATCCGCTTTGAATGGCGAACGGATATTCCATGGCGACTTATGATTTTCTATTCGACAGCCTGGGCTTGCGCGCCTGGTGCGGTTCTGGAGAGACCGGTGATGGCCCGCTGTCCATGGCCGATCTTCTCGCCAAGGCAAATGGTCCGAAAGAATCATCAATCTGGGATTTACCGTTTCCTTCCTTGGATGCGCTTAACGATTCTTGCGGGCGCGTCGCACAATCGCGCGACCTTACAAAAGGTGTCGAAAACGCGTTTCTGGCGATCAAGAACCCGCTGCAATTCGTCCTTGACCCTATCACCCAGCCGCTCAGCTGGGTTTTGGAATGCGCGCTATACAGTTTTGAAGTAACGCCATGGTGGCTGATGTTTCCTATACTGATGTTGGTTGTATTTTTGGTATCCAGGTCATTGCAGATGGTTGGACTTGTAGTGGCATGCCTAGGCTTTTTGGCCCTGATTGATCACTACGACTATGCGATGCAAACGCTCGCGATCATCTTCGTTTGCGCCTTTTTATGTGTATTGATGGGCGTGCCGATAGGCATCGCCATGGCCCGTAGCAATACGCTGCAACGGCTCACAATACCGGTCCTAGACATGCTCCAGACGCTACCAGCATTCGTGTATTTGATCCCACTAATCTTCCTGTTTTCAGTCACGGAACCAAAGCTGTATGGCATCGCGATCATCCTCTATGCCATCGTCCCAGTGATCCGGCTGACCGACCTTGGAATCAGGCTTGTCGATGAGGAAGTCATTGAGGCGTCTGATTCTTTCGGCATGACGGATCGTCAAAAGCTGTTCGGCGTGCAGATACCCTTAGCATTGCCTAATATTATGGCCGGGGTGAACCAAACAATTATGATGAGTTTGGCGATGGTCGTCATCGCGTCACTTGTCTCAGCACCGGGCCTTGGGGTGCTTGTGTTACGCGGTATTCGGAACCTAGAGCTTGGGGTTGGGCTGGTGTCTGGGTTGGGCATTGTCTTGCTGGCAATCATTCTTGACCGGGTTACGAAGGCTGCGTTGAACCGTATCAACGCCGCACAGAAAAATTAGGGCAGGCAGCGCGTTGACCAATCCAGTTAAAATTTCGATCCGCGACCTCTACAAGATCTTCGGGGCAGATCCAGAAGCGGCGCTGAAGCATGTGTTAAATGGTGCCAACAAAACGGAACTGCTTGACCAGCACAGCCACGTGCTTGGTTTGAGCGATATCAACGTTGATATGTGCGAAAGCGAAATCACCGTCATTATGGGCCTGTCAGGCTCCGGCAAGTCCACGCTAATTCGACACCTTAACCGACTGATTGAGCCCACACATGGGCGGGTCGAGGTGGATGGCGAAAATGTGCTGGATTATGACGAGCACCAGCTTCGGACGATACGCCGCGAAGTGATGTCCATGGTGTTCCAGAAATTCGCACTTTTGCCCCACCGCACAGTGGCTGAAAATGCTGGCACTACGTTGAAGGTTCGTGGCGTTGCCCAGCGCGATTATCTTATGGAAGCGCACAAGTGGTTGGACCGCGTGGGCCTGGAGGGCTTCGACAAACATTATCCACATCAGCTTTCCGGTGGTATGCAACAGCGGGTCGGCATCGCCCGGGCGCTAACGTCAAATGCGCCGATTATGCTGATGGATGAAGCATTCTCTGCGCTTGACCCGCTGATCCGCACGGATATGCAGGACCTATTGCTCGAATTACAGACCGAGCTGCAGAAGACAATCGTCTTCATTACACATGACCTGGATGAGGCTTTGAAGCTAGCTGATCACTTGGTCATTCTCAAAGACGGCCAAATTGTTCAGCAGGGCGAGCCACAGCATATTTTGCTCAATCCGAATGATCCGTATATCGAAGACTTTGTCAGCGACATCAACCGGGCCAGAGTTCTGCGCGTTCGCTCAATTATGAAGCCCCTGGATGGTGCTCCCGCGCCGATTGACACGCATGGTGAGGTTGATTTTGATGATACCCTTGAAAGCCTGATCAGCATATCTGGCGGCGACACGTCACACGCCTATCGCGTCACGCGAAACGGTGCCCAAGTCGGCACGTTAGATATGAAAAACCTGGTAAAAGCTTTGGTTCCGCGCGCTGCATCTGAAGCGGGTGCGCGAAAGTACTGAGCATCCAAATTGCTGCCAATGTAGCGCCACGCATGCAGTCGTTAACGGGCCGAACTGTTAGGGCGGAAGCTTACTTATGCGCCTATTAAAGCTTGGCGCTATTCGTGGCCGCACCTTCATATAGAATATTGTTGACGGCCTCAGCGGCTTTGGCGTGGAAAGCGGAAGTGGCAGGATCCAGGTCACGCGTTGGCCGCGGCGTATGTTCGAATGCACGGTGCGGGTCCTGGCCGCGCACAAGGGCTGCAGAGTCCCAGTCTCCGACGACCTGCTCAGTCTCTACCGGCATAAAGTGCATAGACACGCCAATACGGCGGTCAGCGCCTGTGTTCGGGCCGCTTGCGTGGGCGGCGCGGTAGTTGTGGATCGACATCTGCCCCGGCTGTAGCGGCATGTGAACAGCGCGGGCGTCGTCTACGCCCTCAGTGATTTCTTGGCCACGGGTCAGCATATTGTCTTCGTCGTAGCGATCTTCGTGGTTGAGCAAATCGCCCCGGTGGGTGCCAGGCATGACGCGCATACAGCCATTTTCGACCTGGGCTGGTGAAAGGGCGAGCCAAGCCGTGATGACCTTATCGCTCGAAAGACCCCAATAGCGGTTATCCTGGTGCCAGGAAACGAAGCTTTCTGAGCCTGCGTTTTTGATCCAAAAGATGGTGTTCCAGCATAAAATATTCGGCCCGATCAATTGCTCTATCGGATCAAGCACACGCGGATCGCGAATAAGGTCATCCAGCCATTTAAACAGGAGGTGCGATTTTGGGCGCTGCTCTGGCAACAGTTTGCCGCCGTTTTTTGCTTCAACGGCTTCCAGGCTTGCACGGTGCTGAGCCACTTCATCGGCGTCAAACACGTCAATGGGGAAAAGATATCCCTCAGTTTCGTATTGCTGAATCTGGGCTTCAGTAAAGCGCATGACCATTCCTCCGGATATCTATCTTCGACGCAAATTTGGCGGGTAGTGACACGTTTGGGCAATCCAATATTCATTCAAAATTTTCGGCGAAACAATAGAGGGGCCAACCAATCCTGGCCTGCCTCCCCGAAAACCACCCTATGAGGTGCCAGCTTTGAGCTTAGACAATTGATCCTTAGCGCCTGCGATCATGCAAGCAAGATCAGACGTTAGCATCACCATATCAAACCCGCGTTTAATGGCGCCGGCGGCAAATTCAGCGCCTGCACAATGCATGACAGCCTTAATGCCGTACTTGTGAGCGGTATCGCGGATTTTGTCACAGGTTTCCATATGCAGCGGGTTAGGATTATCCGCCTGCGGCGGAAGACCAAGCGCATATGAAAGGTCAGCCGGGCCGATATAGACAGCGTCCAGGCCTGGCGTTGCGCAAATAGCATCCAGGTTTTCAAGGCCTTCTTTGGTTTCAATCATCGCCATGACGATGATCTGGTCATTGGCTTCCTCGAAGTAGTTGGCACCGCCATAATGCGCCGCACGGATCGGGCCAGAAGAACGCATGCCGACAGGCGCATAGCGGCACGCAGCGACAGCCTTAGTGGCTTCTTCAGCATTGTTCACCAAAGGCACAATGATGCCATATGCGCCCACATCCAGCGCTTTCATGATCGCCGCTGGGTCATTCCAAGCAACGCGCACAAACGGCACGGTGTTTGTCTGTGAGATTGCTTGCAGCATTGGCAACACATCGTTCATTTCTGACATTCCGTGCTGCAGATCAACACAAAGCGCATCGAAGCCTTGACGCGCCATCATCTCCGCCGTGAAGCTGTGGGAGATAGAAAGCCAGCCGAGGGATGCAGATTGGCCAGCTGCCCACATTTCTTTGATTTTATTCGGTCGCATATTTCTTCCTTTTTACTTGAGTGCGGCGCACTGGCCGGTTCTGGATTCCCGAGACAGGGTGGCCTTTAATCGCAGCCCGGTCGAGACCCTTGAAGGATCACCTTCCTGTTCAATCGCGGGCATCAGCCAGCATCATATCGGCGCCTTTTTCCGCGACCATAATAACAGGTGCGTTGATATTGCCAGACGGCATAGTCGGCATGACGGAGGCGTCTATCACCCGCAGACCCTCAATGCCACGCACGCGAAGCCTATCATCCGTGACAGCCATGGGATCATCCTTTGTGCCCATCTTGGCCGTTCCCATGACATGATAAGTGGTCGCGCCAGTGGCCCTGGCGTATTCGAGCAATTCTTCGTCCGATTGCATCGCTGTACCAGGATAGAGTTCTTCCTCACGATATTTTCCAAGGGCGCTGGCTTCCCCGACCTGCCGGGCAACCCGCATGCCGCCAATCATCGACGCCTGATCAATTGGATCATCCAGGAAGTTCTGGCGGATGGCAGGTGCGGCTTCCGGGTTTAAAGATTGGATATGGATCGAGCCTTTGCTCTCCGGGCGGCACTGATAAACACCGATGGTCATTCCTGGGTCTTTGTGGAATTTCCGGGTGATGGCGTCGAAGCTGCCATGGGCAAAGAAAAATTGGCAGTCAGGTGTATCTAATTCAGGCCGGCTTTTGACAAAGCCGTGGCCGACGCCAGCAGTCCACGTCAAAATACCTGTACGGTTCAGTGCGTATTGCAGCACTCCTTTGACCAACCCAAAGCCACGCGTTTGCTCATTCAACGTAATGCGCTGGTTGACGCGCCAAGCAAAGCGAGCGGCGAAATGGTCCCTGTAATTTTCGCCAACACCGGGTAGCTCGCGGGCTACATCAATGCCCTGGGCGCTCAGCACGTCCGGGCGACCAATGCCAGAAAGCTCAAGCAATTGTGGAGATTGAACGGCACCGGCGGAAAGAATGACTTCGCCCTCCGCCTTCGCTTCACGCATCTCGCCGTCCTGTTCGTAGATCACACCAACAGCTCGCTTGCCTTCCAGTATAACCCGGTGAGCGCGCGCGTTCGAATGCACATCCAAGTTTGGACGGCTGCGGATGGGGTGGAGATAAGCCGCAGCAGCGCTGTACCGCCGACCATCCTTCATGGTGGTTTGGTAGTACCCAAATCCGGCTTGATCCTTGCCGTTATAGTCTGGGTTATCGGGATACCCCGCCTCAACGCCTGCTTGCACGAAGGCATCGACCATCTCATGCCGTTCAACCATATCCGCCACATGGAGCGGGCCTTCACCACCGCGAATATCATCGCCGCCGCGCTCAAACGTTTCCGCCTTCTTGAAATACTCCAACACGTCATCATAACCCCAGCCACGATTGCCAAGCTGCGCCCAGTTGTTGAAGTCAATCGGATTACCGCGAACATAAAGCATACCGTTGATCGAAGATGACCCACCGATCACCTTTCCCCTTGGAATTGGGATGCGGCGGCCCTTCACGTTCTCGTCCGCCTCGGTCTCAAAATTCCAGTTGAACTTCGGGTGGTTGAGCAGCTTCTGAAACCCAACAGGCACCGTAATCCACATGCTTTTGTCTTCGCCGCCAGCCTCCAGCAACAGAACCTTGGTGTTTGGGTTCACGGAGAGGCGGTTTGCCAGAACGCATCCAGCAGACCCCGCTCCGACGATGATGTAATCATATGCCATTCCAGTAACCCCTGCCCTGATACTTTTTTCGTGTAAGCGGCTTCAATTCTGGGCCACTCTTTGATGCGGTAGCGTAACGAAACTGACAAAAACGCCAAGGGGCATGAGCGATAGAAACGGTCATTGAAAAGTACGAAATCGCGGATCACATCGCGCGTCACAATCGGCAATCCGCCAGTGAACGCCGTGAGCCCACAGTTCCGGCAGGAAATGATGCTAGTCTTTGCCCGGATCAGCGACATGGATGACGTCCGTGTTGTCGTGCTAACTTGCCAAGGCAAAGTGTTCTGTGCCGAGGCTGATATTATGCCCCGCATGGGGCGTGTCGCCGAACCAGGCGACCACTGGCAGAACGGCCGCACGTCAAGAGAAAGCTTTCATTGCCTTATGGACTGCAAGAAGCCCGTCACCTGCGCGTTGAACGGCCCTGCCCTTCGTACTGGTCTGGCGGTGGCTGCGTCTTGCGACATTTTCATTGCATCGGAGAAAGGCTCGCTCAGCCTTCCAGAAATCAATGTGGGCCTGCTTGGCGGCGGAGGCCATGCAATGCGGCTTTTTGGGCATTCGCTCACGCGCCGAATGATGTTCACTGGGTATCGTGTTCCTGCATCCGAACTCTATCGCCTTGGCATCATCGAAGCCGTCACCGCGCAAGATGATTTGATGGATGCCGCAATGGATATGGCACGGGACATCGCCTCCAAAAGTCCGATCGCCATGAAGCTGGCGAAGCATTCGCTTAACACCATTGAGACGATGAGCCTGCGTGACGGCTATCGCTTTGAGCAGGGCATGACCGGCGAGCTTGGGCAATATGAGGACTCAAAAAAGGCAATGTGCGCCTTCGCTGAAAAACGCCCACCCGTTTTTAAAGGCCGATAAGCTTTATGCGCCCTATCTACACCGGAACGATAAAGCCAAGCCCGCCAGAAGCTGACGGGCGCCTGAACGCCCCCGCCGCTGCTAGGAACCTAGAGCCGATATTGGCTGTGCTCACAGACCACATGCCGCAAACTGGCCATGCTGTAGAGCTCGCCAGTGGCACAGGGCAACATTGCGCTGCGTTCGAGGCAGCATTTCCAAACGTTCAATGGCAGCCGACGGATGTTGTGCCCGAACGCCTCGCCAGCATTGATGCATGGGCGGAAGCCGCTGGGGCTCGCAATATGGCGCCTGCAGTCGCGTTGAATGTTGAGCAACCCGAATGGCCCTTCGCGGCAGGAAGCGCTAATGCGTTGATCTTAGTAAACCTGCTACATTTGATTTCAGACACGGCAGCGGAAGCAGTGTTCCTGGGTGCGAGCCGGCTACTAGCGCCGAATGGCCGGTTCTTTGTTTATGGCCCATTTCTCCGCGACGGCGATTTCGCATCTAACGGCGACGCCAGTTTTCACGCCAGCCTGCGTCAGCAAGATCGAGATATTGGATACAAGGATGCAGAAGACATTGCCAAAATGGCCGCGCGATATGATATTAATGTTTTAGAGCGGCGGGATATGCCTGCAAATAACCTGATGTTTGCGTTTGAGAAACGATCGAATGGCTAAACCGATGCTGCAAAACAACTTCGCTTGCACGACATATAATGTCGAGCTTAGTGAAAGCCACAAATAGAAATTCTGGAGACACACTATGGCGATCAATGTGAACATCCGGCAGGCCAGCCCGAATGTGGGTGCGTTTGTTGAAGGCGTCGATCTCGCCAGTGATCTGGACGCAGGCACTGTCAGTCAGCTTAGAGAGGCGCTGGGTGCCCATGGCGTGTTGTTCTTCCGTGACCAGAACATGACGCCCGACCAGCACATCGCTGCAGCGGAGCGCTTTGGACAGATCGATATCAATCGCTTCTTCGCCCATGTAGATGGCTATACGAAGATCGCCGAGGTTCGCAAAGAGCCAGAGCAGAAAGCCAATATTGGCGGCGGATGGCATACAGACCACACCTATGATCAGATTCCGGCAATGGGCTCCATGCTGCTGGCCCGTGAAACGCCAAAGCTTGGCGGCGATACGCTGTTCGCCTCTATGTTCGCGGCCTATGACACGCTCTCTGACGGGCTGAAGGCAATGATTGAAAACCTGAACGCAGTGCATTCAAGCCGCCACGTCTTCGGCGACAAAGCGCGCTATAAGGCAAAGGGTGAGGATTTAGGAGGGCGCTTAACGAACCCTGAGTTGGCACAGCAAGATGCTGTGCATCCAGTCGTGATCCGCCATCCTATCAGCGGAAACAAAGCGATCTATGTGAACCCTGGCTTCACGCTCCGCTTCGAAGGCATGACAGACGAAGAAAGCCAACCGCTATTGCAGACACTCTATACGCATTGCCAAAACCAAGCGTTCATTTACCGCTTCCAGTGGGCACCCGGTTCCATTGCATTCTGGGATAACCGAGCGACTTGGCACTATGCCGTGAATGATTACCAGGGCGAGCGCAGGTTGATGCATCGCATTACCGTAGAGGGTGAGGCGATTGCGGCTTAAGCCGTCGCCGGTTCATCTCTGTTAATACTGCCTTAATGCTCCTGGCCGTTAATGTTTTTTAATTGCTCCAGCTGGGGCAATTAGATTCGCAACGGCATGAGCATTCAGGTGGCCCAAATACTTGTCGCAGAAGATGGCCAACGCGCATTAGAAGGCTTGGCTAACCGCGACTTTGATCTACTGCTTTCAGATATCGTGAAGCCTGAAGTAGTTGGCCTTACGCTCGCACTTAAAGCCACACAGAATTGGCTGGCAATGCGTATTTTGCTGATGTCAGGCTAAGCGCATGAGCGCCAGCGCGCCCACAACCTGGACGCCCTCGCCCACGTCGTGCATGCTAAACTTCTTGATCTAGCGATATTTCGGCTATCTGTGGAAGCCGCGCTCGCTCGCCGTGATGCTAAAGCAATGTTTGAAGTTTCTGCCTTACAGTAGCAAGGTCGAGCTTTAGCTCTGTCGCCTTTATAAATATCAGCAACTTCAATCGACTTCGCGTGCTCAAGTACACTCTGCGCCTCAATGAACAACCGTTTGATCTGCGGGAACTCGGCCTTGATATTGCGTTCCAGGTCTGAAATCGACGTTTCCACATCAATTGATGACGCAGTATCAGCGAAATCGACGCTGAGTGCGCCTAAGATATCCTCTGGCCCAAAATGCATCGTCGAAACCTCATTGATCGCAATGATACTTTGATCTACCTCAACGAAGCCCCGGGATGCCTTTATGTATACGCAGTGAGGCAGCCTCGCTGATAAGAAGTGCCTTGGTCTCAATACCCAAAACCACGGCTGCAAGCGTCAGCAGAGTGCCGATGATGACAGATGCAACGCCTTCCAACACAGGCATATCCAGCAAAAGGACGTCGGCGAGGGCAAGTGTTGCTATCATCGGGCCAAACGTCGCGCACGCTTCCTTCAGCAACACGACGACCATCGGCACGTCCTTCGAGCGACGGATATAGAAGACAACGCTCTCATCAGGGTGGCGACGCCTGTTTATTTCCTTAATCGCGGCCCAGAATGCATAGCCCTCAAAGACCATAGCCAGCCCTAAAACGATGAAGTTGATATGCGGGCTCGCTACGGGGTGCGGATGCTTAATCTTCTCGATGTCTTCGTACAAAGATACGCCCCCAATTGAGAATAGAAGGATCGCGACAACGAAGCTCCACAAATAGATCTTCATCCCATATCCAAACGGCTGGTGCTCATCCACTGGTTTCACCGACCGCTTGACGCCGTATAGCAGCAGAAGCTGATTGCCTGAATCGACGATCGAGTAAACACCTTCCGCGAACATGGCGGACGAGCCTGCAATCGCTGCGGCTGTTGATTTCAAGACGGCAATCAACGCATTACCGACGAATGCGATCATTACAACGCGTGTGGAACTGCCAGCAGCCATCTTTAGGAGCTTTCTTTAGGTGATTCTGGCGGATCAATCCGCAGAGGAATTTCGCTAGACCGGGAATGGAGGTCCCGCTGAGAGAATGGTGTTTCGATGCCGTATTTCGTCAGCGCTGTCTCCAACGCCCATGTATAATCTGCATTCACCCGTCCAGGCCGCTTCACGGCCTCTGGGGCCAGCCGTACGACGAGCTCGAAATCCAGGCTGCTTTCGCCAAACCCGGTCAACCACATTTCCGGGGCGCGTGCGCCAGTACCCATGAGCTGATGCGGCATTTCTTCTGCCGTCTCTAGCGCTGCTTTGCGCACAAGGTCCTTATCCGTGCCATAGGCGAAGCCGAAGGAAAACCTCATGCGGCGGAAGCCTTCAAGCAGCCTCCAGTTGGTCAAGCGATTGTTAATGAACTCCGCGTTCAGGACCAGAATATCAACATTGTCATTCGTCGTGACTCGCCTCGCCCGAATGCCAATCTCCTTGACCTCACCCGTTAATCCTTGGTCGACGTCCACGAAGTCGCCAACCTAAATGCGGCCCTCGAACAGCATGATAATGCCTGCCACCAGATTGCTGAATATCCCCTGCAAACCAAAAACGAGGCCAATCCCGATAGCGCCGGAAAATACCGCCAGCGCCTGCGACGACCGCAAGCAAAATGAGGCCATCGACCGACAAATACGTCTCAGCGAGGCTTTCTCTCGTTTTTGTATACAGGCGAGCAGAAGCTGTATTCGCCCCCCACGTCTTCAAACACCTGCTCAGCCGTCTCTGGCGGCGGCGTGGCCACATCAGGTTTGGGATCAGCCCTGAATATCTCCTGCGCCGGGTCGCCGCTCGTCATATCGGCTAATCCCTTTCAAAACTTGAAAAGCACGATCTCAAATCCGACGATTGCGCCAATGCAGAGCGCTGTCAGCAGAAATCCATTTGTATTCCCCACCCAGGGAATGCCGCAAACATTAATGCCGAGCAGGCCAGATATAAAACCAAGCGGCAGGAAGATCGCCGCGAAGATCGACAGACCGTAAATGTTCTTATTCATTTTCTCTTATATTTGGTTGCCGATACTGTCATCAACCTCACCGGCTCGCTCACGCGCCGCGTCCAACTCCTCTGCATATTACATCAATCGGTTCGCGTTCTCGCGAAGGCGCTACCGATCCCCCTCAGCGAACCATTTTGGCGGGTCGGCGTGGAACATAGAGACTGCATCACGCTGCGGTGCCATATGCCGGCGTAGGATCAAGATATCTTGTCGAGTTTTGCGTATTTGTTTACGCGCTGCAACGGGCTCTGTCGTTGTCACGGCGGATTCAATTTCATCCAACGTATCGTCGAAACCGTTGATGACGCCCGCTATCCGTTCCGTCAGCCTGGTGATGAGCCGCTTAAAGAGCAATGGGATCATTTCAGGACCAGTTTGTTCTTCCGGATAGTGGGACAGAATATCTCATGGAGGATGCAGGAGTTGATTGCGCAGCGTGACGATCCGTTGCCTATCTGACCAAATCCTGAGTGAAACCAAGTCCTCGGCATCGGCACCGGGATTAGTATTGACGCCGCGTAAAATCGCGACGCTGTCGCGCTTGCCGTAAAACATTCCGAGCTGGGTTTTCACCGTCAAAAGCGCTTCAAACGTAATCAGCGTCAGTCCGCTATCATCACTAAGTCAATCTTTTAAACGTGGCGAAGTACGGTCAAGATCCAGCCAAATAGGCGCATCACCCTCCCACCATTTATCGACAGTTGGCCAATCGCCCAGCGTCGCGTCGCCAATGCCATCGATCGTGACGGCGAAGATCAGCCCGTCGTCCTTGGGGGATGTTCCAGGCTAGGCCTGTAAATTGCGCATCGTTCAAAATCAGGTCTCCGCTAGCTTCCCAACATCAGATCAGCGGCTTTTTCCGCGATCATGATTGTTGGAGCGTTCGTATTTCCAGATACCACTGTCGGCATCACAGACGCGTCGACCACACGCAGATTTTGGATACCGCGTACGCGCAAGGCAGCGTCTACCACAGTGCAGGGGTCACCATCGACCCCCATTTTGCAAGTGCTTGCTGGGTGCCAGTTTGATCCACCAATTTCGCGGGCATAGGCCATAAGTTCATCATCCGTCTGTGCATCAATTCCAGGGCCAATTTCATAACCGTAATGTGGGCGCATTGCTGCCGTCTCCATCAACCTACGGGTAAAACGCATTGCGCGGAGTGTGGTTTCACGATCTGCTTCTGTGCCCAGAATATTTGTATGGATCGCTGGGTCTGCGTGAGGATCGGCAGACTTGGCATGGACGGACCCACGGCTCTCCAATCGCAGCAGCGTCGGGCCAAGTGTAACGCCAGGCTCCTTATCCAACGTGCGGTCCCGGATAGAGTGATAGCTGCCTGGAAAAAATTGCAGCTGGATATCTGGCGACGCCAACTCTGGTCGGCTGCGGAAGAACGCATTCACGGGATTGGTTGGATTGGTCAGCACGCCGGTTCTATTGACGAGATATCGGGCACCCTCGGCAAGCGCTCGCAAGCCATGCACACGCTCATTAAACGTGCCGAGCTTGCCTTTTAGCCGCCAACGCATTCGGAAAATCTGGTGGTCCTGCATGGCGGAACCCACGGCACGCAGTGCGTGTTGCACATCGATACCAGCTGCCTTCAGCCGTTCAGGATCACCAACGCCAGATAGCTGCAACAGGTGTGGTGATCCATAAGCCCCTCCGCTCAAAATAACATCCCTACCTGCTTTAGCTTCTTTAATTAACCCTCTCACATCATAAGAAACACCAACAGCTTTTGTGCCTTCAAAAACCACTCGATGCGCATGAGCATGAGTTTCTACATGAAGGTTGGCGCGCGACCGGGCGGGCTTCAAGTACGCCTGGGCGACACTATTTCTCCTGCCTTTCGATATCGTCACCTGTGTGATCCCAATGCCCTCCTGATCAGCTCCGTTGAAATCTGGGTTCAGCGGCAAGCCGACCTCTTGCCCAGCCGCCAGAAACGCTCTGACAATCGGCGTCACGTCTGGCAGGTCAGAGACCTTAAGCGGCCCATCATCGCCGTGAAATTCATCCGCCCCGCGCGCATTGCTCTCAGCCTTGCGGAAGTAGGGCAGCACATCCTCGTAGGACCAACCGCGACACCCAAGCTGGCCCCAATGGTCATAGTCCTGGCGTTGGCCACGCATGTAGACCATGCCATTGATCGAGGATGATCCGCCGAGCACCTTACCGCGCGGCAGGTAGTCATTCTTGCCGGCTGCTTGGGTTTCTGGCTCACTTTCAAAGCGCCAGTTCACATCGGGGTTGGTTAGTGTTTTACCGAACCCCAAGGGCACATGAATCCAGAAGTTCTTATCCTCTGGGCCAGCTTCTAGCAGTAGAACTTTGTTTTTCGGGTCCGCACTTAACCGGTTCGCCAGAACGCATCCGGCAGACCCTGCGCCGACGATGATGAAATCATAATCCATGCCGCAATCCTCCCCGTTCGCAAATAGGAGACTGCGCTATCGCCGTCGATGCAAGGGCCAGAGCTAGAGGATGACGGCTTCTGGCGCTTCACGGGCCAAGATCATATCGGCCGCCTTCTCCGCAATCATCAGCGTTGAGGCATTGGTATTGGCCGAAGGCATGGTCGGCATGATTGACGCATCCACGACCCGCAGCCCCTGAATGCCCCGCACACGCAATTGATCATCTACGACGGACATCGGGTCTGTCTCCGGTCCCATCCGGCATGTGCCCATTAGATGGAAGGCTGTGGTGCCAATGCCACGCGCGAAATCCATCACCTCATCATCTGTCTGCACATCTGGGCCGGGTAGATGTTCCTGCCGAACATATTTACCAAGCTCCGGCGTGCTCAGCAGTCGACGCGCCAGCTTGGCACCGCCGAGCAGGCAACGCTGGTCAATTTCATGGGCCAGGTAGTTCGGCTGAATTTCAGGCTTCTCGAACGGGTCCGCCGACCTCGTGCGGATATAGCCCGTGCTTTCCGGCCGCTGCTGCCATACTGCGACGGTCACGCCCGGAAAATCATCCAACTGCGCCTGCACGCCTTCTTTGTAGGACCCAGGCGTGAATGTTAGCTGCAGATCACCCTTATCCAGTGCTTCATCAGACTTCCAGAAGCAATGAACCAGCGTTGGCGACAATGCCAGGACGCCCTTGCGAGTCGCGGCATATTTCAGCAGTTCGCCGACCAGATTAAACCCGCGCACCCTTTCATTCACCGTCCGAATGCCTTCGACCTTGCCGACCAGCCGGACCGGGTAATGATCCCGCAGGTTCTCACCCACACCGCGCAGCGCATGGACAATGTCGATCCCCCGGGATTTCAGCATTTCTGGCTCTCCGATACCGGAAAGCTGCAGCAATTGTGGACTGTTCACCGTCCCACCGCAGAGGATCACTTCCTTCGACGCATGCACCTCAACAAACGCCCCACCGCGACCGCCCTTTGCATACCGAACGCCCTTGGCCCGCCCGCCCTCAAGGATAAGCCCGCTTGCGTGAGCACTGGTCCGCACATCGATACGGCCTGTCGACTTCTTCGCCGGGTGCAAAAACGCCCGTGCGGCGGAAACGCGGCGACCGTTGTGGATAGCCCGCTGGAAATAGCCAACGCCTTCTTGGGTGGCGCCATTGTAATCCGGATTGCGGGGAATACCGAGGCCAACCGCCCCCTCCATGAACGCCTCACACAGCGGGTCATGCCAATCGATATCAGACACGATCAGGCTGCCATCCCGCCCCCGGAAGGTATCATCGCCATTGCCGATCCGGCGTTCCGTCCGGCGAAAATAGGGCAGGATATCCTGATAGCCCCACCCGCGATTACCCAACTGCGCCCAGCCGTCAAAATCCATCCGTTGGCCACGGTTATAAATGTGTCCGTTGATGGAGGATGATCCGCCCAATGTCTTGCCGCGCGGTGCATGGATCCGGCGACCATTGGTGCCTTTGCTCGGCTCCGAATCATAAAGCCAGTTCACCCGGGGGTTCGTCAGCGTTTTCATGAAGCCAGCAGGAATATGGATAAACGGGTTCAAGTCCGGCGGTCCCGCTTCCAGCAGACAAACCTTAGCCCCACTGCCCTCCGTCAACCGCGCCGCCAGCGTAGACCCCGCGGAACCTGCCCCCACAATCACATAATCAAACCGATCTGGCATACGACTCACTCATTCACGCATTTGGAGCGCCAATGTAGGCGGGTGGGGCGTCTGCAATCAATCTAAATGCAGGCAATATTTGAGTGCGGTCTCGCTCATTTCGAAACCACCAACGGTAGTTATGTAGAAAGTCTAGGTTTTGTAGACAACAGGGATTCACAACGACGGCAGGATATGATCCGAAGATAGCTTTCGGATAGGAGACTGTTTTGGCACGGAAGCTGATGCGGGACGCGGAGTGGGCGTTTTTCGAACCTTTTTTGGCAGCCGTGCTCCAGCCCAACGGGCGTAAGGCAGTTTAATCACCGCCTCATGTTGGATTGCGTTTTTTGGATTGCACGAACAGGCGCGCCTAGGCCAAGGTGTGGCAGCGGCCAGATCAGGCTAAGTTTCGCGGTGCGGTTTTCGAGAAATTTGTTGCACGTTGTATGATTTCAGGATGCGAGACCTTGGCCGTCTTAGGGGCTGCACACATAATCCTCGTATCATTCGGCGGCAATGATGAAGCTTCGAATGGCATCCCTCTCCGAGCAGACCTCCATCGACTGTTTGACGCAGGACTTATTGCTATTAATGCCCAACCCTGCACGCTCAGCGTAGGAAAAACTGCAGGCAAGTACTGCGGTGCGCACCTCGGAAGTGTCATATAAGATTGCAAATTAATGGCCGCAGGAAATTCAAAATTTGCAGTGGCCCTGAAGAAGCGGATGGGCGTGGTATCTGAAGAGAAGTGAGCAGCAACCTTGCGAAGGCCACAGTGCAGCATTTCGAGCATCGGACAAGCTCCAGTATGAGCTGAAAGTACCGAGACTCAATCAACCTTACAAAGATTGAGCTAGCCCAAAGCTGTGATTAAAATATCCGCCATCCAGCGCGTTCACGCCTCAGCAACGCCAGCCAACCGTGCCCTAATCCTCCCGCGCCGCTTGGCCGCGCTTGCTCCGGCATTCGGCCCGTGCAATTTAACGGGCATCAAATGTATGAAGCTGGAGCTTGCCCCCTATGAGTGATGATCTTCGCAACGATCCTATGCGCCGGATGCTTGGCGGGCGGGCATTGGCGGAAATGTTGAAGCTGGCGGGCGGGTCGCCGATGTTTGGAATGGGGGGGTTCCAGCTGTTGCCGTTCTATGATGCCGTGCGCGAGCTTGGGCTGACTCACACGCTGATCAATGATGAGCGCTGCGGCACCTTCGCGGCGGATGCGTGGTCCCGCGTGACGCGCCGGGTTGGC